>Ga0310695_10003252_pt1 | contig 32298 bp, 29 predicted proteins | sample RumenRJG_04DNA_FD_203882 | JGI IMG/M metagenome (GOLD analysis project Ga0310695, IMG submission 203882) | Bovine rumen microbial communities from Lethbridge, Alberta, Canada - RJG_04 (v2) (version 2) | ecosystem: Host-associated > Mammals > Digestive system > Stomach > Rumen | place: Canada...
ATATTAATACCTATTCAATTTTCAAATTCTTGTTTGCCTCTCGTGCTGGAAGTGTTCACATTTGTTCACACCCTCCAAAAATTTAATATTTAATTAAATTTTCGGAGTCCTTACCACTTCGGCAAAATACTAATACCTATTCAATTTTTATAAAGTTTATAAAAACCTAATTTAGCTACGTGAGTAGCACTTATTTTATTTTCCTAAAAAATTCATCAGAAATCAACTGTGAATATTTATTTTTTTCGTTAATCGAAACCAAAAGCCTTTGACTACCATCATTTGCTTCTGCAACAGATACGATACCGCCAACATCACCTATCGGAAGTTTCTTAACTTTTGCTTCAAACTTAACATAAGGAATTTCTTCTCCGTAAGAATACATAACACCGTGTTTTGTAACCTTTATGTCATCAACTGATATTGCCTGATATTTGACTTTTTTTAATGCTGCCTGAAGCTTTTCTTCAATATTGTCCGAGCGAATATCCGTTTTTGTCAAAATAACTTTGTCCTTAGGATCTACAACAAACATTTTTTGACCTGATGCCTTATGCTCTGATACTACTGCATTATAACCCATTATTCCTGCAGCTTTTTCAATCTCAAATTCGTCGTTAATCTTTGAAAAATCTCCGACTTTTTTTGCTCTTTCCATCATTACATCTTGTGACGGATTAAACCAGTTGCCAAGCATGCCACCTATCAAATCTTTACCGCCAAGTGATAAAAATCCGACAACTGCTAATGTTATTACAACTGCTCGTATTACGTTTTTTAAACATCCCATATTGAAATCCTTATTGTGTTATAATATCATTATAACTATGACAAAGACAGAAATCAATCTTATAAATTCAGCAGATGTAAAAGTCGAAGATTTGACTCCTGCTATGGCGGAATACTTAAAAATCAAGCATGAAAATCCTGATAAAATTTTGCTTTACAGGATGGGTGATTTTTATGAAACATTTTTTGAAGATGCTGTTACTATGTCTAAAGAACTGGAGCTTACTCTTACAGGACGTGAACAAGGTAATTTTGGCAGAATCCCGCTTGCCGGAATTCCTGCAAAAGCTGTTAATACATACATAGAAAAGCTTGTACAAAAAAATTTTAAAGTTGTTATATGCGACCAATTGGAAGATCCGAAATTTGCAAAAGGAATTGTAAAACGTGGAGTTACAAGAATAATTACATCGGGAACTTTAACGGAAAGTGATTTTCTTAAACAAAATTCAAATAATTACATATGTGCATTGTTTAAAGATGAAAAAAATGATATTTACGGATTTGCATACACTGATATATCAACCGGTGAATTTAAAGTTACACAAGCACCTTATGAGCTTGTTCTGGCCGAATTGATGCGTATTTCTCCCGCAGAAGTTGTCGGGCCGTCTGTAAAAGCAAAAATTATGCCATTCCAGATTGTTCCTGACGAAAAACTTGATTTGCCTGAAGAAATTTCTAAAAACTACAACTGTTCTAAAATTCCGGCAAGCGTTTTTGATGAAGTTTTTGCAGAAAACAATTTGAATGCGGTATTCCAAAGCAAAAGCTTAGAAAGTTTTGGTTACAGCAGATATAAAACAGGCTTTAGAGCTGCCGGTGCATTGCTCGCATACATTTGGGAAACATTAAAAGATAACGTTCCAAAATTTGAAAGAATAGAACCTTATGAGCTTTCTGAATATATGATTCTTGACGGAAGCACAAGAAAAAATCTTGAATTAACCGAAACCTTAAGAGGAAAAGATAAATACGGTTCTCTTTTGTGGGCTATTGATAAAACTCGTACAAATATGGGCGCAAGACTTCTTAAAAATTGGGTTTGTCAGCCTTTAAAAAGAGTTGAAGATATACTAGAACGCCAAAATCACATTTCTGAGCTTGTTGAAAAAGCAGATTCCAGAATTGAAATAGGGAATACTCTTGAACAAATTTACGACATACAGCGCCTTTCAACAAGAATGTCTAATTCTTCAGCAAGTCCAAAAGATTTTTTAAGCTTAAAGTCTTCTTTGTTCATGCTTCCAAATCTTTTGGAGGCAACAAAAGTACTTGAAAATAATCCTCTTGCAGATATAGAATGTTATAAAGATGAAATAGCTGAGTATGCTGAATTGGTTGACAGAACAATTTCGGATAATCCTCCTAATTTGATTAAAGAAGGCGGAATTTTAAAAGAAGGTGTATCCGGTGAACTTGATTATTTAAGAGATTTGTTGACCGGTGGTGAAACTTGGCTAAAAACTTTTGAAGAACAAGAAAAAGAACGTACCGGTATAAAAACTTTAAAAATCGGTTATAACAAAGTTTTTGGTTACTTTATTGAGATATCTAATTCATACTTAAATCAAATACCTGATGGGTATATCAGAAAACAAACTCTTACAAACGGTGAAAGATTTATAACAGAAGAACTAAAAAAACACGAGGATGATGTTCTATCTGCACGATTTAAGTCAACAGAATTGGAATATAAATTATTCTGCGATTTTAGAGAATATTCAAAAGAATTTGTTTCCAAAATAAGAGAAATAGCAGAATGTATTGCTAAATGTGATGTTTACACAGCCCTTGCTGATATTGCCGCAGAAAATAATTATTGCAAACCTGTTATTGATGATTCTGATGATTTTGTTGTAAAAAACGGTCGTCACGCAGTTTTGGAAAAAATTCTGCCGTTGGGTGAATATGTCGCAAACGATTTGGAATTGAAATGTAATTCAAATGATGCAACACAATTTATGATTTTGACAGGACCTAACATGGCGGGTAAATCTACATATATGCGTCAAAATGCATTGATTGCAATTTTGGCACAGATAGGTTCATGGGTTCCTGCGGATTATGCAAAAATAGGTGTAATTGACAAAATATTTACAAGAGTTGGTGCATCAGATGATTTGACACTCGGACAGTCAACCTTTATGGTAGAAATGATTGAAACTGCGTGCATTTTGAATTCCGCAACAGACAGGAGTTTTATTTTGTTGGATGAAATAGGTAGAGGAACAAGTACTTATGACGGTGTTGCAATAGCTTGGTCTGTGGCTGAATATATAGCGACAAAGATTAAAGCAAGATGTATTTTTGCAACACACTATCATGAACTCAACGTAATGACAAAAACTTATCCGCAAATTAAAAATTATCGAATTACAATTACTGAAGAAAACGGAGAGATTGAATTTTTGCGTAAAGTTGTTCAAGGCGGAGCAAGTAAAAGTTACGGTATTCAGGTCGCCAAAATGGCAGGATTACCTCAGGCAGTAATAAATCGGTCTAAAGAACTTATGACGAGAATGCAAAAAGATAATTCAAATAATCTTTCAAGCCGTAAGAAACAAACGGATTTACCTGTAGCAGAAGTTCCGCAACTAAATTTGTTTAAGTAAATTAATATTTATAAACTTAAAATTTGTATATGCTGGATTCTTTCGGACTTCGTCCTCAGAATGACACACTTTGTCATTGTATAAATTCTCACAGTCATTGTGAGCCGACAGGCGAAACAATCCAGCCGATTTTATAATAAACTATATCGCAATATTTAATGAATTAATTTATTATAATTCTCACTATAAAAATCACCAAATCTGTCCTCTAAAATTGCCTGACGGCATTTTTGAGAAAAGTCAACAAGATATTTTATGTTATGGATAGATAAAAGTGTTGCTGCTGTTGCTTCTCCGCATCGCCACAAATGTCTTATATATGCTCTTGAATGATTTTTGCAGGCAAAACAGTTGCAGCCTTCAACAAGTGGTCTGTTATCGTCATAAAATTCTTTGTTTTTAATATTCTTCTTGCCGTCTGGAGTGAAGAATGATCCATGTCTTGCGTTACGGGTTGGGAGTACACAGTCGAACATGTCTATTCCACGGTTGATTCCGTCTAAAAGATCTTCAGGAGTTCCGACACCCATCAAGTATCTGGGTTTGTTATGAGGAAGAAGTGGTGCTGTAAATTCAACAAAGTGATTCATTGTTTCTTTATCTTCACCAACACTCAATCCGCCTATTGCGTAACCAACTGCATCATAAGAAGAAATAACTTTAGCACTTTCCTCTCTCAAATCATCATAAAAAGCACCTTGAACAATAGGAAAAAGTGCTTGTCGGGGGTTAGTTTTTGCCTTAAAACATCTTTCCAGCCATCTGTGGGTACGCTCCATCGCTTTCTTTGCAGTATCATAATCGCAAGGATACGGTGCACATTGATCAAATGCCATTATAATATCAGCACCTATATCTTGCTGAATTTCCATAGAAACTTCAGGGTTTATAAAATGCTTTTTGCCATCTTTCGGATCCCGAAATTCAACGCCGTCCTCACCTATTTTGTTCAAATGGCTAAGAGAAAACACCTGAAATCCGCCCGAATCTGTCAAAACAGGTTTATGCCAATTCATCCAACTATGAATTCCGCCAAACTGTTTGATTAATTTTGTTCCGGCTCTCAAGTACAAATGATAGGAATTTGAAAGCATAATCTGTGCTCCCGTATCCATAATCTGATCGCATGTCAGTGTTTTTACTGCAGAATTTGTACCGACAGGCATAAAAATAGGTGTGTAAATCTTTCCATGCGGAGTTGTTAAAATGCCCGCACGAGCACCTGTTTGTTTACAGGTATGAACAAGTTCATATTTAAAAAAATCGTGTGCGTTATCTCGCATGTTCTATAGCCCCTCTCCCTTACCCTCTCCCCATAGGGGCGAGGGAGTTACGCCATTTTAACCTAAATCAGTAATAACACTTTCTGCCATATTTTCATATTCGTCGCAGAGTTCTTTTTCATCAAAATAGATTGCGATTTCTCTTTCCGCACTTTCAACAGAATCTGAACCATGAACAACATTATATTCCATAATGAGTGCAAAATCCGCTCTGATTGTGCCGACTTCAGCTTCTGTCGGATTAGTTTTGCCCATGAGATGTCTTGCTCCTGCAATAACATTGTATCCTTTCCAAACCATAGCAACAATAGGACCGCTTTGGATATATCTTATTAATCTGTCATAGAAAGGTTTACCTTTATGTTCACCGTAATGTTTTTCAGCCATTTCGGGGGTAACATCAAGCATTTTTAAACCGATAAGTTTAAACCCTTTGTTTTCAAATCTTTTAATAATTTCCCCAACCAAACCTCTTTTTACTCCGTCAGGTTTAACAGCTATAAATGTTCTCTGTTCTTCCATGATTACCTCCGTTACTTATAATATCATGAATTATTATCTTTGTTCAAGTTTTCTTACATGCTTGAATAATAATGCAGTCATTATTATACACAAGACTATCGCAGCAAAGACAAGTCCAATCCAAAAACCTATAAGGTTTAGATTAAATCGGAACGCCAGCGTACAGCCAATTGGAATTGAAACAAGCCAGTATGCGGTAAAATTAGAAAATAGTATAACATTCGTTTTCTTCAAGCCTTTTAAAATACCCGATAATGAGATTTGTAATCCGTCGAAAATTTGAAATACTGATAATATATATACAACGGGAATTGAAATTTTAATCAGTTCTGTATCAGAAGTAAAGAGTTTTACGAGAAATTCCGGGAAATTTGCAAATATTACAGCACTGCAAAACATAAAACAGACGGATATAACAGTTCCTGTAAAAGCGTATTTTTTTAATTCGGGTATATTTCCTTCTCCGTTTGCAAATCCGACTTTTACAGCTATGGCGTTTGATATTGCAAGCGGAACCATAAAGGATACCGTTGTCATTGTACAAATCATGTTTTGTGCTGCTGCATATATTCCGCTGATTTTGCCCATAATTATTGCTATGCTGTTAAAAGCAACAAATTCAACAATTATTGCACAAGATATAGGAATTCCGATTTTTAAGAGTTCTTTATAATAATTCCAATCTTTACAATCTTTAAATTTCATAATGTTTAAACAGTATATTAAAAGAGCAAATCCCATAAAATATCTGACAATAAAACTTGCAAATGCAAGACCAAGAACTCCAAGTGACGGAATCGGTCCGCAGCCGAATACGAATATTATATTTAGTACAATGTTTAATATTACTGCGAGTGCTGTTAAAAGATTCGGAAACAGGACAATCTCGTATGCCTGCAGGTATTCTTTTACTGCTGCATGTAAATACCCTCCAAATGTGGCAAATGCCGATACAAACATATACTCTTTAATCATTGGTGTAAGTGAACCGTAATTTAATTTGTCAATCAACGGTATAAATGCAAGGGTTACCAGCGTTATTATAAACGCCAGAAACATTGCAAACCTAATTGTAGGAAAAAGATATTTTTTTGTTTGTTTTTTTTCTCCTCTGTAATTTGATAAAAGAGGTGACACCCCGCCAATAATTCCGATTCCGAATATGTGAATGCAATTTATAATTGCAGCAGCAATTGATATTGCGGCAAGTGTATCCGTAGAATGACGTCCGGCTATCAGAACGTCGCCGACTCCTATAAGTATAAAGCCAAGATTGCCGAGTATAATGGGGAATGCTATATTTAGTAATTCTTTTATATAATATTTAATTCGGTTAGACATATGATATTATTATACATAAAAAATATATGGTTATTATCTGTTTTTTGTAAAATCGTCCATTTCTTTTTTTAATGCTTTTGGGGAACAGGATAGTGTGTTTGAATGCTTTAAGGCTTCGTTCATATTTTTTACGTATTCATAACTGTTGTTAAACTTTTTTTGAATTTGCGCAAGAATATAGTATAAATCTCCTTCTTCCTGACAATTTTCTACTGCTCTTTGTGCGACATCCAAAGCCCTTTTACTATCTTCATGTTTTGTTAGAATTTTTATATATATCTTGTATGCCTCAACATCTTTAGGATTATATTTAAGTGTATTTTCAAGATTGTCAACTGCACTATTAAAATCCCCTTCTTCAAAATTAATTGAAGCAAGATTAAAGTACGCCCAGCTATAATCCGGTGAAATTTCAAGAACTTTCAAAAATTCTTTTCTTGCAGCTTCAATATTGTTTTGTTCTTTTAGGATATTTCCCAAATAAAAATGTGCATAAATATCATCAGGATTTATGTCTATAGTCCTTTGGAAATAATATTTTGCTCCGTCTAATTTCCCTTGTTTTAAAAAGCATATGCCACTTGAAAAATATGCATTAGAATCTTCATTATCAAATTCTAAAACTTTTTCAAAACAATCAATTGCTTCATTAAATTTCCTTTTATCTGTTAAAACGAGTCCCAAATTGTAATATGCATCAGCTTCATTCGGGGATAGTTCTATTGCTTTTTTATAAGCTTGTTCGGCTTTATTTAGGTCTTTTAACTTTTCATATGTTATACCTAAATTATAAAAAATAGCACTGTCATCCTTAAAAATGTTTGACAGGTATAAAAATTGCTGTAAAGCTTCTTGAGGGAAATTGTTATCCAAAAGCAGAACAGCAAATTCCCTGCGGGCTTGAAAATTTGTCTTATCGTTTTTTATTATATTTTGAAGTTCTTCAATTCTATCAAGATTTGACATAATAAAATTATACAAGTTTTGTAAACTTTTTGCAAAAATGTAAATAGTTATATAAGATAAAAATAGAATAAGGAGAAAGAAAATATGAGATTTTTTACGATAATTTTATCATTGGTACTATTTGCACAAACAGTTAGCGCAGCTCCGTTTAATGCTAAAGCTAAGACAAAACGAATTCCTGCGGGAACCGAATTTGAATTACAATTAACAACACCTGTTTCTTCATTGGTTTCTCAGGAAGGAACAGAGTTTAGTGCAATACTTATAACTGATCAAACCGCTGATTCAGATGTTATTTTGCCTATGGGTTCATTAGTCAGGGGAACGGTAAGACGAGTAGAAAACCCTAAAAGATTTTCAAAAAGTGCTGTTTTATATTTGGATTTTGACCATGTAGTTACACCAAACGGCAGACAATTACCTTTATCAATGAGTGTTGTAGGCAGAGATGACTTGACCTATGACGGTGGTATCTCAGGCGGAACAAGAGGCTATAAAGATGCTCTTGTTGACAATTGGCATGTTACAAAAGATATTACAAAAAATTGCACAAGCTGGGGCGGTGATGTATTTGACGATATTATTGTTGCCGATCAATTAATGACAGGCGTCGGAGCTGTCGGCGGTGCTATTGGTGGCGGTGCTTATTACGTATATGACTTCTTTGCAGATATGATAAAAAAAGGTAAAGATGTTAACTTGGGTAAGGGTGAAGTTTTAAAAGTTATTTTAACTGATCCTGTAGATGTTCCTGTTATGTAAAACGATATTTGAGGGTTTATGAGTGACGAACTGAATAAAAAAGTTATAGATATCTTTTCAAAACATAAAAAATTTGCATCAGAAAATCACGCAGAGAGAGTAAAATATTATGCCGGTTTTAATTATGTTAGATTAGATAAGGATAATAACGGAGCAAAATTTAATCCCGAACATTTATTAGAATATGCAAAAAATTGCCACTACATAGTTAGAGTAATGAGAGAAAACGCCGGAGATACGGTTTTGTATAACTATGATGTCCCGAATGCTGATTTGTTCAAGTTTATAAAAACATTTGAAGAAAATACACTGGATGGTACAATTATAGAAATAGATAAATATTTTCCGGAAGATTTAGCTTAAGAAAGTAAAAATGATTTGTAAATTCAGAGAAGAAGCCCTATATAAATGCAATAAGCCATATCAGTACGTTGGCGGTGAGTTCTTGTCTTACAATAAAGGTTTTGATTCTGCAAAAATTCGTTTTGCATTTGCTTTCCCTGATAAATACGAAATAGGCATAAGTAACTTAGGTGTCAGAATCCTGTATGATCTTGTTAACAGACATGATAAATATATGGCTGACAGAGTGTATGCTCCGGAAAAAGATTTTGTACCTGATACTCTTTATGGTTTGGAATCACACAGGCCATTGAAAGAGTTTGACGTTATAGGCTTTTCTCTGCAATATGAGATGGCGTATCCAACAGTGTTAAAAATGCTTGAAATGTCAGATATTCCATACAGGAATGATATGAGAGGTGATGATGATCCGATTATTGTTGCAGGAGGACCTTGTACGTTTAATCCTTTACCAATGGCGGATTTTATTGATGTCTTTTTGATTGGTGATGGCGAAGATAATATTGTTGAAGTCTGTGAAATATTAGAAAAAACAAAAGGTCTGCCAAGAAAAGACAGAATAAAAGCTCTTTGTGACAATCCAAAAAACGGGAGATGGTCTGCTTTTGTAGGCGGGAATGTTGATAAAAGAATTGCACAACTTAAATATGATACAGCTTTAAAAAAATACCCTATTCCATACTCAACTTCAGTTCAAGATAGAGCCGTTGTTGAAATTCGCAGAGGTTGTGGCAGAATGTGCCGTTTTTGTCAACCCGGACATGTAACGTTACCAATTAGAGAGCGTGAAGCTGATGAAATTATAAAAATAGCAAAAGAGCTTGTACATAATACTGGGTATGATGAATATTCTTTGCTGTCTTTATCTTCAAATGATTATAAGAACATAAACGAAGTTATTAAAGAATTGTCAGTGGATTTTTACGACAAAAAAGTTTCTGTATCACTACCTAGCCAAAGAATTGACGGTTTTAATTTAGAGCTTGCAAATTTGGTGCAGAGTGTCAGAAAATCCACTATGACTCTTGCTCCGGAAGCCGGTAGTCAAAGACTCAGAAACGTCATAAAGAAAAATATAACAGAGGATATGATTTTGGATGCCGTTTTAACTCTCTATGAAAACGGCTGGTCAAGGGTAAAGTTCTACTTTATTTGCGGATTGCCGACAGAAACTCTTGAAGATATGGATGAGATGGCAAATCTTTTAAGCAAAATAAAATACCAATGCAAGCAATTAAAAAAAGAAAAAGGTTTGACTCACGGCATGGATATCACGTGTACTCTTTCAATATTTGTACCAAAGCCGTTTACTCCATTTCAATGGTGTGGTCAGATGCCTCTTGATAAAGTAACAGAGCATATAAAATACTTAAAAGAAAAAATTGCGCACATAAAAGGGGTAAAGATTAATTATCATGAACAGTTTACATCTCAACTTGAGGCTGTTTTGACCAGAGGTGATAAATCTTTATGTAATTATATAGAAGCTTTGTTCAAAAAAGGCTGCTATCTTGACGCTTGGGGTGAGTATTTTGATGAAAAGACTTGGCTTGATACTGCAAAAGAAATAGGAATAGATTTAGAAAGCCTCGCGCAAAAAGAATATTCCACTGATAAGGAACTTCCTTGGGATTTTATTAACGTAGGTTTAGGTAAAAAATGGTTGATTAATGAGTATAATTTGGCATTAAATAACTTTTCAACCCTTCAACCTTTCGACCTTTCAACTAACAATAACATTGCTCCGACTTGCGAAAAACAATGTGTTAATTGTGGGGTGTGCAAAAATTTAAATGTTAAAAAAGTTATAGCTAAACCTTACAAAGTATCATCTGATGTGGAAACTAAATTAAAAGATCTAAAAATTCTTGAACAAAAAGATCCTACAACCCAGTCTGTCACTCATCAATTATATAAATACAGGTTGAAAATTACTAAAACAGGTGTCTTAAAATATTTTTCACACCTTGATTGGCAAAATACATTTTTAAAAGCATTATCAAGAAGCGGATTAAATGTTGCGTATTCACAAGGCTTTAATCCTATGATGAAGGTTTCAATGGGTATAGCATTGCCATTGTTTGAAGAGAGTTTAGGCGAGTTAGTTGATATTGAATTATACGAAGCTTTGCCTGTATCTGAAATCAAACAAAAGTTAGAAAAAGTTTTACCTTCTGGTGCAAAAATTATAAGTATTGTAAATATTGAAAAATCGTCCAAAGCAATTGATGTAACTGCTCAGTGGGCCGAATATAAAGTAGAAATTTTAAATAAATCTCTTTACGATTTTGAAACTTTAAGATATAATACAGACAAAGTTTTATCTTCCTCTGAAATTTTTATAGAGAAGAAAAACAAAAAAGGTTTACTAAAAAAAACAGATGTAAAACCATCAATAAAATCATTTAGATTTGAAGATGAAACTCTGTTCATAGTATTAAAAACCGGTCAAAGTCAGCTTGAAGGTGGTATACCTGCATTGCGTGCAGATGTGCTGATGAGTTTGATAGCACCTGATGTAATATTTAATATTACTCGCACAAGGTTTTTTGACTCGGAATTAAATGAATTATAGTAAAGGATTTTTTATGGAAAGACACAACAAAAACTCAAATCAAAATTTAGAAAAAAGAATTATTATTGCTGAACGTGACAATATCGCAGCAGTTATGGAAAACGGAAAAGTTTCTGATTTTATTATTTCAAGAGGTGACGTTATTTTAGGCGATGTTTATCTTGCCACTGTTGATAACATTTTGCCAAGTATTGATGCCGCATTTGTAAATGTTGGCGTTGATAAAATGGGATTTTTGCACGCCCAAGATGTTATGGGAAAAGGTGCACTAAAAGACAAACTTTCTCCTAAACAAAAACTTATTGTTCAGGTTGTAAAAGAGCCTACAGGTCACAAAGGTCCTAGAGTTACTACTGAAATAAGCCTGCCCGGAAGATTTTTAGTATTGATGCCTAATGAACCGGGTATAAGTATCAGTAAAAAAATTGAAAACAATAAAGAAAGAGCAAGATTAAAATCTGTTGTAAGTTTGATTAAACCAGTCGGTGTCGGTGTTATTATTCGTACAGAAGCCGAAGGCCAATCAGAAGCTGACATTCAGGAAGATTTGGAAATCTTATTGGAAAAATGGAATAATATTATTACTGGTGCAGAAACAATGACTCCTCCAAATCTTTTGTATAGAGATCAAGATTTGTTATACAGAACAATAAGAGAGGCTTGTACCGAAGATACAAAAGAAATCGTTGTAGATACTGCATTTGCACTTCAAAGAGTTCAAAACATTTTGCAAAATTGGCATATGAATAAAAATATTCAAGTTACATTATACAAAGGTACAGAGCCTTTATTGATAGCAGAAGATATTCATAAAGAAATTAAAGCTGCTTTGAACATAAAAGTTAATATGCCATCAGGCGGATATTTGTTTATTCAACAGACAGAAGCTTTAACTGTAATTGATGTAAACAGCGGTAAATTTACAAGTTCATCAACTCAGGATGAAACTATCTTGAAAACAAACATTGAAGCTGTTCATGAAATTGCACGTCAGCTAAGACTCAGAAATATCGGAGGTATGATTATCGTTGACTTTATTGATATGATGTCCAGAGCTGATAAGCTTGCAATGCTGGAAGAACTTGAAATTGCTCTTGAACCTGATAAAGCTAAACCTCAAGTCGGTCAAATTTCAGATTTGGGACTTGTCGAATTAACTCGCCACAGACAAGGTCAGTCTTTATCTGAAATATTCACTAAGAAATGCCCGCACTGCCAAGGCACCGGCTATTTCTTGAACGAATTTAATTTTGCCACACCGACGGCGGAAGGTGAATACAGAGCAAAAGCTGCAAAAATGAAATTGCCTGTTAATAACTTTAAAAAGAAAGGTAATAATAAAAAGCAGCAAGAACAACCTCAAGCTGAAATTCAAAACGAAGTAACGGAAGAAGTTGTAAAACCTGTTGAAGTTCAAGTTGAAAATCCTTCTGCAGAAGCCGTTAAAGAGACTGAAAAAAAAGAAACAAAAAAGAAAAGAGGCGGCAGGAAATCTAAATTTGAACAAAAAACAGAACCTGCAGCAGAAGAAAAACAAATTGAAACTGCAACTACCGTTTTGAAACCAAATGAAGAAATAAAACCGGTCTTAGAAATTCAAGAAAAAACTGCGGAAGAAATAAAAACAGAAGAAAATAAAGAAGAAGAAAAACCTAAAAAAACTCGCAGACCAAACCGTGGAACTTCAAAAACAAGAAAACCAAGAACTACCAAAAAGGCTAAAGAAAGTGAAGAATAAAGTTGTTATAACTATATTAACTATGATATTAGCAGCGAATGCAGGCTATTCCATGCCTGCATCTGCTCATAGTGTAATAGTAAAGTTTTCACTGGCAATGGTCGGTGTCTTAATATCAACTCTTTTAATTTTTGTGGGACTTACAATTTATAATAAAATCCGAGAAAATTATTTAAGTGATTTATCTCCGGAAGAAGAAGTTTTAAAGACTCCTAAAACAAGAGATGAGGCTATTAGATTTTTTATAAGGAAAAATAAAATATAATGAAGATAAAAGCATTTGGTGCAATAGATTTATTAATAAGTATTCTAATTATGGCAGTAGCATTTATGATAGGGATGAATGCTTTTAGAGGTGTGAATTTGCCTTTACAACCTCAAGGCAATGACTTGAAATCTGTTCAGGAACATATAAATGATCAAATATCAGAAATAGAAGATGCTCGTCAAAAAGCTGCAGAATTTGAAAAAGAAATGCAGAACGAATTTAAATAAAAATATACTTTTTTTTGTCAAAAATTTTTTATTTAAAAAATTAATATTTTACATTTAACAAAAAACTTTCTATAATATTGATGTGATTACTTTTATTTTAGGCATAATAATATTAATTTTTGGTTATGTATTTTATTCAAGATACATAGAAAAAACTTTTGCTCCCCAAGATAGATCGACTCCGGCAAATGAATATAGAGATGGTGTGGATTTTGTACCGATGTCAAAAAATAGAAATGCTCTTATTCATTTATTGAATATTGCTGGCATGGGACCTATTATCGGTGCAATTCAGGGGATTTTATTTGGCCCTATTGCGTTTATTTTAATTCCTCTTGGTTGTATTTTTGCAGGTGGGGTTCACGACTATTTTGCAGGGATGCTTTCTATTCGCAATCGTGGAGCCCAAATCACTGGGTTAATACACGAATATTTGGGGAAGAATGCCTTTAAAATTTTTATAGTTATTGTTTCAATAATGTTATTGTTACTTGCAACTGTTTTTGTTTATACCGCAGGAGACCTTTTTGCGGAAAGATTTATGGGAGTTAAAGATTTTGCAATTACTGATCCAAAAGTTTTGGGAACATATATTGTGATACTTTCATATTTTATAATAGCAACACTATTTCCTATTGATAAAATTATAGGTAAATTTTATCCTATTTTAGGTATTATGCTGATTGTCGGCACTGGTTTTGTTCTCGTTGGTTTTATAATAAACGGAGTAAATTTGCAAAATTTAAATTTGTCAAACTTTAATATACATCCAAATCATTTACCAATAATTCCTATGTTTTTTATGACAGTAAGCTGTGGTTTGCTCTCAGGTTTCCATTCTACACAGGCAACAATAATTTCCAGAACTGTAGACAAAGAACAAGACGGAAGAAGAATTTTTTATGGAATGATGTGTCTTGAATCTTTAATTGCAATTATATGGGCAGCGGCAGCAATGGATGTTTATAGTACAAATCTTGTGCCTCAAAACATTGTTGGTACTGTTAATGTTGTAAATATTATTGCTAACAAATTTGTACCGCTAAATTTGGCATTTTTAGTAACAATAGCAATTATTATTCTTCCGATTACATCAGGGGATACTGCTTTGAGAGGTCTAAGAATTACGATAGCTGAAGCATTGAATTTGGAACAAAAAAACATATTTAAAAGACTCGTTATTGTTGTACCTATTGTTGTATGTGTTTTAGCAATACTCGTTTGGGCCAAAACTAATGCAAACAGTTTTTCTTTAATCTGGCGATACTTCACTTTCTTTAACCAATTAATAGCAATACCTACCTTATGCTGTGCTGCAATATTTTTAGCAAGAGCTAAGAAGAACTATTTTGTGACATTATTACCTGCATTGTTTTATGTATTTATAACAATGTCATTTATATTTAGCGAAAAAATAGGATTTAATTTGCCTTTAAAATACGCACAAATAATTGGTATAATTATAACGTTTACAGTTCTTTTTATTATAGTAAGACACATTAAAAACAAACGTAATTAAATTTTAGGTATCTATTTTGCGAATAATTTTAATCCGATAACGCCAATAATAATCAGAATTACAGATATTATTTGTAAAACAGTTAGCTTTTCGCTGAATAATAAAACTCCCAGAATTGTTGTTCCGATTATCCCGAATGCAACCCATATTACATAAGCCATACCAAGAGGAAGATATTTTAATGCTAATGCTAAAAATACGGCGCTCAAAATATAAGCAACAGCAGTTACAATAGATGGAATCAAAACACTGAAACCGTTTGAATATTTCATTGCTATAGCCCATATTATTTCAAATAATCCTGCAAGTAATAACAACAGCCACTTCATTATTGTTTTACCTCATTTATGTAAAACTCTGCGTAATCTTTTGTCTTCGTTCCTTTGCGTTTATACTCGGGGTCAATTTTATTAAAAAAACAATTTGGCATTTCATCCGACTTTAAATTCTTTTCAATACAAGGAGTACAGCCTAAATCGTGATTTATCGGGTGTAATTTGCATTTTGTATTTTCACATGTACATAATTCCCTTGCATTCATTTTAATATCCCGCTTCCTTTCTGGCTTTTGCAGGTACACCGGCAACAACGCAATTATCCGGTACATTTTTGGTTACCACAGAACCTGCTCCAATCACAACATTGTTTCCTATCGTTACACCTGATAAAATTTGAACACCTCCACCAATCCATACATTATCACCGATAATTATTGGTTTTGCATATTCAAAGCCCCTATTTCGTGTTTCAAAATCCAATGGATGTTCAGCAGTATAGAAACCACAATTCGGTCCAATAAAAACATTATCTCCAAATTTAACTTTTGCACAATCTAAAATTGTTAAATTATGATTTGAATAAAAATTTTCGCCTATTTCAATATTGTAACCATAATCGCAAATAAACGGTTGTTCAATAAAATATTTATCACCTACTTTACCTAATATCTGCTTTGTTAACAATTTTCTTTCTTCAAATTTATTATAATCTAAATTGTTATATTTTTGGCATAAAAGCTTACATTTTACGCGTTCAGTTTTTAAATTTTCATCTTCTGCATTATATAATTCGCAATTTAACATTTTTTCTTTTTCTGTCATTTGCATCAATTTCCCAATATGTTTTCCTGCAAATTTACAAAATCTGTCTAAGAATTCTATTTGTTTTTAATTTCCCTTGTATCAGAATATATCACATAAAAACAAGTTTGTATAGGAAAAATTAATTTTTAGTATTATAAATACATAGTTTTTGTTATTACTAAATGTAATAATTTCTTACAAGAAAAGCCCTAAAATATTGACAAAATCTGTTTGATGGTGTATTATAAAAAAAGAAAGGGATAGATTTATGAAAAAATTTATAGGTTTTACTTTGGCAGAAGTGCTGGTAACTTTAGGAATTATTGGGGTTGTATCTGCACTAACCGTACCTTCTTTAATGAATAACCATCAGAAAAAAGTATTTGTAACGCAACTCCATAAAGTATATAATGAATTCCAGCAAGCATTTGCTCAAGAAATTAGTGATAATTACGCAGTAGACTTATATGAAGCAGGACTTAATAACAGTACAGTATACAACTTTATGAATAAACATTTTAAAGGTGTTGTCTCTTGTAGCTACAAATATGATGGCGCTTGTTTGAAAAATAGTGGTTCATACAAGAATATGAATGGTGGAAGCTTTAGTTATACGTGGTCCAACAGCTACGCACTCGCAGATGGAGCTGCTGTTGCTTTATATTTATCACCCTCCGTATATAGTACTTGGATGGGTACGTTAACTGTTGATGTCAATGGCGGAGGTAAGGGACCTAATATATATGGAAGAGACCTATTTGTAATGTCTGTATATAAAGACGGTACTTTAAAAGGTTATCCTGGGGGAAGTACTAACTATAGTGCTTGTAAATCAGCCTATTCAGATAGTTCATATTATTATTGTTTCCAAAACATATTGAATGATGGATGGGATATGAAATACTAGACATGAAAAAGCTTATAGTTCTTATTTTTGTTCTTTTTTTATGTAAGTTGTGTGCAATAGCCCAGACTATAAATGTCGCATTTACTATCGATAAAAATTATCCAATATTTACTTGTCTTGCAATCAACTCAATTGTAAAAAATTCTTCCGAAGATTTCAAGTTTTATATAATTGAAAGTGATTTGTCAAATCAAGACAAAAAAATGATGCGAAATTTTGTATCAAAAAGAAATCAACAGATAGAATTTATAAATATAAATACAGATAATATTGATTTTGGTAAAAAGTTGTTTGGCAGAATTACCCCTATTGCAATAGCTAGAATTGCTATACCTGATTTATTACCAAATGACGTCCATAGAGTAATTTATCTTGACAGTGATATTCTTGTAACAGGTGACTTAAAGAATTTATATAACACAGATTTAAAAAATTATTCTGTAGCTATGGGACTTGATAATTCCTACGGTCATGATGGTTATTTTATGTTTAAAAAAAAAGATGGTTATTATAATTCCGGTGTTATTTTGATGGATTTAGATAAATTGAGAAAAGATAAAGCTTCGGAAAAAATGCAAACTTTTCTTCATGATAATATAAAAAAATTCATCCTTGATGAAAGTCATGAAAAGTATTATAGGTATTCTGATCAAGATTTAATAAATATAGTTTTGTCAGGTAAAATAAAAACTCTTAGTAAAAATTGGAATAATCAGTCAGTACATCTTTTTATTATGGCTCCACTAACCGATTCCGGTATAATTCATTTTATTGGCCCGGATAAGCCTTGGGATTTTAATAATAAATCAAAACTAGCAAAAGGCAATAAAGAATATATGAAAAATTGGATGTCTACCGAACTTTGGCCATATAAATTTTTGTATGTTTTAAAATCTTATAAGGAAAAATTATATAAGGAAAAATCTTTTATTAAAAGAAAAATATGCAGATACAAAGAGTTTCTGAAAAAAATATCTAATCTCAGAAAGGAACAGATAAATGGCAAAATATAGCAAAATATGGTTTCTATTTGCAATTATTGTATTAATTTTAATCGCTGTTATATTAACATTTGTATATGATTTAAACATATTTTTTAGCTTGTTTTTGGCATTGTTTTTAGTTCCGTTTATATTTTTGTTTGAACTAAGTTTCTTTTTACTTCCTATTTCAATATTAGGCCTCATTATACTAATAATTGTCCAGTTTTTTAAAAAGAATGAAATTATAAAAACTTGGCTTCAAATATTTACTATTAGCGGAACTGCCGGTTTGATTGATATTGATTATGAATTAAATTTAGCAGAACAAACTTTTTATTCAGGTGCCGATTTATACAGGATATATGCTTATGTATTTATTATTGCTATTATGATTTTCTTAACATTGAAATTAAACAAGACAAATAAAACGATATATTATATACCTTTAGCTTTAGGAATGTTATTGAGTGCATATTTTATTATTTAAACAAATTTTGATTTTGGTAGGAGAGTAGTTGATGAATAAGCATGACCTTAATATATATAAAATGAATATTGCTTTTTTTCTTCGCTCTTTTTTATTACTTACTCCGATAACTCTATTCTTTTATCAGGAAAACGGATTAACTGTTCAAACATTATTTTTGTTTCAGGGAATATTCTATCTTACATCAATATGCTCCGAAATTCCTGTAGGATATTTGTCTGACAAATTTTCTAAAAAAAATATTATTCTTGTTTCTTTTGTATTATTCCTGTTGCGTTCTCTATTATGGATAACTTGTAGAGGCTATTGGATAATTATGTTGGGCGAAATACTATTTGCAATATCAAAAGTTATGATGGATAATACAATGTCAGGTTATCTATATGACTATTTAAGCTCAAAAAATAAATCAAATAAAATAGTAAAATATTACGGTTTTTTGAACTTCTTTTTGGCTACAGGAACTTCACTTGCCGCATTGGCGGGTACATATATTTATAAAATGAATGGTTCTAAGACTGTTCTTCTTGGTGAAATGATATTAATTATAATTGCAATACTTTTGATGTCAACTATGCCTCAAACTAAGCCGGATAATTCAGTTAAGCATAATAAAAGTAAAGATTTTGTAAAATATACACAAGTATTTTTCAGAAATAAAGCAATTATAAATTATGTACTCTATTCAGGATTGTTAACATCTTGTTCTGTACTTTTTGCTTTAAGCTTTCAACCGCTTATGCAACATTCATTATTTCCGTTAATGTATTTTGGTGTAGTTGCCTTCATAAACCATATATTACGAGCTTTATCAAGTGCAATTTCAGGACTTGCACAAAAGTATTGCAGCATAAGGACTCTTATAATCCCTCTCTATTTTTTGTATTTAGGTGCATTTGCTTTAATTTTTAAAATAATAAACAGTATTAATATAAAATTAAATTTTGCGTTTATCATAATTATCTGTATAATAATTGGTTGTCAATTATTATTTACGATAATGCATATTGGACGTCTGCACCATATGGTTTCAGTCTCAAGACGCGGAGCAATAATGTCTGTAAATAATTTTATTTCAAGATTTATGACTGCAACAATTTTGTTATCCTCAAAATTTTTTATTGATAAATTAGGATTGCAGAATTTTTATATTATTGTCTTTGCAATATTTTTTATTATAGCATCTTATCTTATGGTTTCGACATATAAAATAAAGGAATTTGTATGAAAAAGTTTATTACAATTTTAATTATTTTATTTTTGTCAACTATAAAAGTCCAAGCGGAAGTTCTGAATGTCGTTTTTACTATCGATAATAATTATCCGATTTATACAATGCTTGCAATAAACAGTATTTTAGTAAATTCTGATTCCAATTATAAATTTCATATTATAGAAAATAATTTATCAAATAAAAACAAAAACAAAATATCAAAATTTGTTAAAAAATATAATCAATATGTAGAATTTTATAATGTGAATATTTGCAGAGACATTATTAGTAACGGTGACGATTTATATAAATTCAAAGAGCGCATCACTCCAATTGCTATTGCAAGAATACTGATTCCTGAAATTCTTCCTAAAAATATTAATAAAGTCTTATATTTAGACGGGGATGTTTTAGTAACAGATGATTTAAAAAAACTTTTTGACGTCCCGCTTGATAATAATTTTGTTGCTATGGCAAAAAATTTTTCTCAAGATAAATACTCATCCGAGCTTTACCAATTTAAAAACACATATTATAATTCCGGAGTTATATTAATGGATTTGGATAAGTGGAGGAAATATAATATCTCTAATAAAATGGTAAAATATCTAAATAACAACTCTGATAAATTTATTTTTGACAATTTAAATGAAAAAGTTTACCACTATGCTGATCAAGATTTGATAAACATAGTGTTAGACGGCAATATAAATCCTTTAAAGCAAACATGGAATAATCAAACCAGGCTTGAAGAAATTATGGAACCTAATAATTTGTCAGGAATAATTCATTACATTGGACCGGAAAAACCTTGGGTTTTCCCTAAGCCTAAGTCAATACCTTTAAAAATTTATTATCAATATTGGCATAAATCATCACTAAGACAATATATATACTATTATCTTTTTAAATATCTTTATATAAAAAAATTTAACCGTTATAAACAAAGTCTTATAATTGCAAAATAAACAAAAGTTTAATAAGCATAAATATTTAGAATGTTTATGTTAGAATGTACTTGGTAATTATAATTTTCAAATCTAAACTGTTCGTTTTGAGTGTAAACATTTGAAAAACACTCCAGAATCTGACAAATAACGAAATTATAAGGAATAACGAATGAACTATAAATTAGTCGACATGAAAGTGTTCGGTGACGAACGAGGAAAGCTTATTTCTCTGGAAGGTAATCGTAATGTGCCGTTTGATATCAAAAGGGTATATTGGATTTTTGATACACTGCCTGATGAAGATAGAGGTTTTCACGCACACAAAGATATGGAACAAATAATTGTTGCAATGGATGGGGCGTGTCAATTTGTGCTTGATGATGGAAAAACTAGAGAAAAAGTTTGGCTAAACCGCCCTGATGTCGGTTTGTATATTGGCAAAAACATGTGGAGAGAAATGAAACATTTTTCATACGGCTGCAAACTTATGGTTCTGGCTTCAGATTATTATGATGAAAAAGAATATATAAGAAATTATGACGAATTTCTGAAAGAGGTGAATGTATGATACATCCGCTTTCTGACGTGCAAAGTAAAAATATCGGAGAAGGGACAAATATCTGGCAGTTTTGCGTTGTTTTAGAAGGCGCAAAAATAGGTAGAAACTGCAATATTTGTTCAAACTGCTTTATCGAAAATGATGTTGTGATTGGCGATAACGTAACTGTTAAAAATGGTGTAAGTCTTTATGACGGAATGCGAATTGAGGATGATGTTTTTATAGGGCCGAATGCGACTTTTTGCAACGATAAATATCCCAAATCTAAAAATAAGGATTTTAAACTTGAACCGATAATCATAAAAAGGGGAGCAAGTATTGGTGCAAATGCTACTATTCTTCCAAATGTAACAATAGGAGAAAACTCTTTAGTCGGGGCAGGAGCGGTTGTAACCAAAGATGTGACAAATAATCAAAAGTTTATAGGGAAAAAATGAGTAAAAAAATATCTATTTGTGTAACATATTATAATCAGAAGGATTATGTAAAACCAAGTTTAGATAGCGTATTATCTATAGATTTTCCTTGTGATTTTGAAATACTATGCGGAGATGACGGCTCAACAGACGGAACTCTAGATATTGTAAAAGAATACCAACAAAACTATCCTGACAAAATCAAATATTTTGTTATCGACAGAACTAATTCACCTAAATATGTTAATCGAGTTTCTTTAAACAGATTAAACCTTGCAAAAAATGCAACAGGTGATTATATTATGTTTCTTGATGGTGATGATTATTATTGTGATAAAACATTTGTCAAAGAAGCAATAAATATATTTAAAAATAATGAAAATGCGGAAGTTTGTGCTTTTAATTTGAAATATTTAAATACTGATAATTCGCAAGAAAATTTTAAACAAAACATGAAAGAAGGGTTTATTGATGTAAAAGAATATATTTCAAAAGGTGCATATACACCTTCGGGTGCTTGTATTTTTAAAAATATTTTAGATAAGGAAAAATTGGAATTATTGAACAAAATAAATAATTTTGACGATAACGCAATAACAATATATTTTCTGCAATTTGGAGATTTATATTATTTTGATAAACCGATATATGTGTATAGACAAACAAATGATAGCATGTGGAATAGTATTAATAGCATAGAACAAGAATTATTAAATGCTATTGATTATAAGCTATTATGTGATTCTGCTCCAATTTTAAAACAAGAAATAGCAAAAAGACAGTATAACGCAATTAGATTCCTTTATAGAAATAAAAAGTTGTTATCAGAAAAAATAGCAGATAAATATGAAAAATATCTTTCATTAACAAAACAAAATAAAGATATATTTATTCAAAATTTAATAAAATGGAACGAAATTAATATATTAGATAAATTAAAAACAATTTTAATGTGGAAAACGATAAAAAGACAAGGTAAATAAATGATTAAATTTTTGGATTTAGAAAAAGTTAATAACAGATTTAGAGATGAGATTGATAACAGAATTAAATCAATCTTGGATAAAGGCTGGTATTTACAGGGGGAATGGGATAAAACTTTTGAACAACATTTTGCAAAATTTTGTGGTGTAAAGCACTGTATAGGTTGTGCAAACGGGCTTGATGCTCTGAATTTAATTCTTAGAGGTTACGGGTTTGGCACAGGCGATGAAATTATTGTTCCTGCAAACACTTATATAGCATCAATTCTTGCGATTTCTGAAAACGGCTGCACTCCTGTTCTTGTCGAACCCGATATAAATACCTACAACATAAATCCTGACCTTATAGAAGAAAAAATTACTGATAAAACGAAAGCCATTATGGTTGTTCACCTCTACGGTCAAGCTGTTCAGATGGATAAAATTTGGACTTTGGCTAAAAAATATAATATTAAAGTAATTGAAGATTCTGCGCAAGCACACGGGGCTTACTATAAGGGACGAAGAACCGGGAGTTTAGGTGATGCTTCGGGTTTTTCATTCTATCCGGGGAAAAATCTTGGCTGTATGGGCGATGGCGGTTGCGTGACGACAAATGATGATGAATTAGCTGCCAAAATCAGAGCAATAGCAAACTACGGCAGTGACAGAAAATATCATCATATATACAAAGGCATTAATTCAAGGTTAGATGAAATACAGGCAGCTATTCTTGATGCAAAATTACCATATCTTGATAGTGATAATGCAAGTCGCAGAGAAATTTCAAAATATTACAGAGAAAATATTAAAAATCCCAAAATAATTTTGCCAAAAGTTTATAATGAAAATGCACACGTTTGGCATATTTTCGCAATCAGGTGTAAAAATCGTAACGAGTTGCAAAAACATTTGGAAGAAAACGGAATACAAACAAATATTCATTATCCTACACCTCCGCACAAACAAGGAGCGTATAAAGAGTGGGAAAATGAGAATTATCCAATATCCGAAGAAATACATCGAACAGAATTATCTTTGCCGATTTCACCTGTTATGTTAGATGTTGAAGTTGAAAAAGTCGTGGAGGTTATGAATGAGTGGAGGTAAAAAAGAACATAATAGAAAAATTTATGATTTAGTATTTAGCATCGGCGAAGCTTGTTCTTGCACTCAAGCGATAAGATCTGCAGGATTACAGCTAAAATCCTACCCTCTGGATTGGTTGTTTGGTAGTAATTTTGAAGGCAGATGTGAAATTTTAGCGAACAGATTTGAAAATTTTATAAATAAAAAAGATTTAGAATATACCTACAGCGAAAGGAGCATAAAATGCAATGCATATCATAATATACAAAATGATATAACCTTTAATCACGACTTTCTTGAGAGTGTTTCTTTTGATGAAATGTATGAGCTAGTAAAGAAAAAATATGACAGAAGAATAAAACGTTTGTTAAAGCAAATTAATAAATCTAAAAATATTCTAGTAGTTTATATTGAAACTCCGACAAAAACTCATGCAAGCATTTCCGATGAATGTATAATTAAATCTGTTCAACTTGTAAAAGATGCATATAAAAATAAAAATTTTGATTTTCTGTACTTTTCGAACGTAAAAGAAAATTTTAGAGAAAATAATATTACAAAAGATATAAAGAAAATTGAATGTGCTTATAAGGATTATTCATCCGAATATGATTATACGGTTATATTAGAAGTTTTAACTAATTATCTTAAAAATTATCAATTAAAAATCCCAAAATCCTATATTGTAAGACAAAAAATAATAAAATTTATTATAAACATAATCCCTAATAAAGCAAAAAGAAAAAATTTAAGGATAAAATATCATGTTCAATAAATCTTTAGTATCAGTATTAATTCCTGCGTACAACCATGAAAAATATGTTCAGGAAACAATAAAATCAATTATTAACCAAACTTATCAAAATATTGAACTCATTATCGTTGACGATGGTTCAAAAGACTCTACCTGGCAAAAAATTCAAGAGATGAGAGAAGAATGTGAAAAACGATTTGTAAGAATTCATTTTGAAACAAAAGGAAACGAAGGAACTTGCAAAACCTTTAATCGACTTCTTGATTTATCCAAAGGTGAATTTGTCTATTTTATCGCATCTGATGATGTAGCAAAACCTGAAGCTATAAAAACAGAAGTGAAATTTTTGTCTAAACATAAAGATTATGCTCTTGTTGTTGGGAATAATGAAATTATTGATGGTGATTCTAAAAGAGCTTATTGGGATAAGGATAAGAATTTGGTTTATGATAAAAAACAGGCAGATTTTTTAACATTTGCTAATTTTTTGCAAAAAGAAAGAAAAATCAATTTTAATTCTTCTGAATTTGGAAGATATGAATTGCTCTTATTAAAAGCTAATTTTATACCTAATGGGTATCTTATAAAAAAATCTATATTTAAAAAAATAGGATATTTTACTCTTGAAGCACCATTAGAGGATCACTGGCTTATGCTTCAGATTTCTAAATACGCAAAATTAAAATTTATAAACAAGATTTTGTTTTCTTACCGCTGGCATTGCTGTAATACTATCAAAAATATAGATAGAATGATTCAGTATGACAATATTACTCTTGATTATGAAAAAAGATTAGTAAAAATATTAGATCCAATTGATTTTAATGAAGATACTAAGATGTACTTTATGTACGGTGAAAGATATTCGCAAATCAATATTCCGTATATCTTAAAGATAGATAAATATAGGAAAAACGGAAAGAAAACAAGAATAATTAAAATTTTTAACTTAATTCGTTTTTTCTTCTAGCGCATCTTTTGTTGCTTGCAAATATGCATAACCATATCTTTGATCCGGTTCAAGATGTGCACCTTCACCCCATTCATTCCAAGCATTTACAAATACGAATTGTTCTTCTTTTTTGTGATTAGCTTTTGTCCATTTTATCAAATCTGACAACCATTCTTTGTACAATTCCGGATTACATAAAAATACTGCTGCATTAGATTTTGCTTTTCTTGCTGTATTGTCCCAACCCGGAAAAAGTGTTTTGTATAATGTTGGATCGTTATCATTCATATATTTTTTTTCTTTGACATATGAATTAAGTTCAAATATTTTACCAACAAAATTTTTGTTAATATATTTTTTACTAATTTCTTCTACTTTCATATGCAATGGCGGGAATTCTACTGTTGCGTCAGCTCCGTATTGTTGGGGATTAAAACAATTAAACGCCTTTGCCCCAATTAAGTATATTCCGTCAAAACCTTCTTTTAAAGCCAATCTTTTAATGTTTTTAACAAACGTTTTTATTCTTGTTTCGTCAAAAAGATTTAATCTGTATATTATTAAAATAGGTTTATTATCAATTTTTATATATCTATCATCTTTAAAAAATGGTAATATATCGTAAAAGAATTTTTCGTCATCTCCATCCCGAAGTTTTTGTTCCATCATTACTTCTCGATTACCGCCATCCCAAAGCTTTGACCAATTTTCATTTGCCCAACACAAGCAAAAAGGTAAATCTAATTCTTTATTATTCAACCAATTAAATAAAGGTTTTTCCAGTAATCTTTTTCCGGAAAACCAGTAATAATGAAAGCAAAATCCATATATTCCATACAATTTTGCAAGTTCTACCTGCCTATACATCACCTTATCAGTCGATAAATCATAAAACCCAACATCAATAGGCAACTGAGGCTGATGATGTCCATCAAATTGCGGAATCGCTTTTGTTACATTTGTCCATTCAGTAAAACCTTTACCAAAATTTTCATCATTCAGAGGAATTGAATGAAATTGTGGTAAATAAAAAGCTATTGGTTTTACGGAATTAGTATTATTATAGGCTATTTCCGTAATTGATATAAAATCATTTTTTGATTGATTTTTGTAAGATTCAATATATTCGTAGTAAGCAAGTTTATCTTTTGGTTTTGGTTTCTTTTTAATTTTTAGCTTTATTCCTAACAGAGTAACTACTTTATGTTTTTTATCATATGAATTTGTTATAGAAAAAATAGATTTTAAAAAGTTTATTGATTTATTTTGCATTTTTAATATACTCATATTTCGTTATTCTTTCAATATTTTTATGCAAAAGCTTAAAAAAAACAGAAAAAGATTTATATATCAAATGTAAAATGAAAACGAAAAATTTTCAATTATTTAATGAGCTTTATATAAAATAATCATCTTATAATTTTCAATGCAATTCAAAGTGTATTAATATGTCAGCAGCATATTACTATGCTTGTAACAAAATATTAAAGATGCTTTTTAACTTTTAGAATTAAAAAGATATACACCAAATGATGTACATAAACACTTGAAATTTTATTTAGTATTCGTTATACTAGTAAGTAGATATAAATTGGATTTATATTTCGAGTAGCAGAAGTCCGTAATTGTATTGCAATACCTCCTATGAATTTTAATCAATTAAAAAATAAGTTAATAATAGCTGCCATGATGACATTTGCGTTAGGAACAGCCACAAGCGGGGCTGTGACTGCGGAGCCTACCTACGATTTGAGTAGTGAATCGAATCGCAGAGCAGTTTATAGTGGTAGTTTTGCAGCTATGCAACGTCATTCTGATGCTTCAACCGAAGAATCTAGTAAAATTTTACGTCATTCTGAGGCTTTAGCCGAAGAATCTCAAAACTATGCATTTATACGTCATCCTGAACAAAGCGATGACTCTAAAATATTATCGTTACGTCATTCTGAGGCTTTAGCCGAAGAATCTCAAAACTTTGCAAAGGGAGGAAGTGTCACCGGCCTTGCAGCATCAACTAATACCCTCTCCTTAGTAGGAGAGGGTAGGGTGAGGTATGGTCAACCTCAATCCAACCAGACCTCAACCGCCTCCGGCACCTTCTCCTACTCTTTAGGAGAAGGAAAAGCCACCGGCCTTGCAGCAATTCAGTCCCCTCGCCCCGTTGGGGAGAGGGCTAGGGAGAGGGGTTCTGTCACCGGTTTTGCGGCGCCGAATAGTCCTACACTGGACGAAATGGCAACGAAAGCCTCATCATTCACCCCGAGCCAACAATATGAGTTGACAAAAACACAAGGCACAAATACACATTTCTTAATCCTCAACGGTACAAAATATTATTATACCCCGAATGAAGGTACAACAGATAAAAACAATATCTTGACCTACCTCGCAGGCTGTGCGCTCACAACAACAGGTGCAAGTGCGGATAACTATGTATACAGATTGGATAATGGTGATTCAACTTATACCTACTATACTTTTGACAAAACCAACTTGCCGACGAGCGGTTATGCGTGGAATCAAGCTGGTAAACTTGTTAATTTGACTGATGGCACAAGCGGTAACTACGACTTTGCTGTGTCCTCCCCGGACGGGGAGGGTTCGGGTGGGGTGATAAATTCCACCAAATATTACAACATCACAATCGACCCATCTAAAGCCGGTCATATTGGCGATAATGTTGAATGGTCGGCACAACTTGATGAAGCACCAGATGGCTACACATGGGCAAACAATTATGTTGCAGGTTCAAACGTAACGGTTGACGAGGATGCGGGTACGGTTAAGGGTGCAATCCGCCTCAAAACTCCTCACAACGGCACAGTTCCTGCATCCGGTTCTTGGAACAAATATTTCACTTATACCTATACAAAACCGACAACTTATTCATTTATTAGCGACAAAACTTCAAACGTATCAACCTCAGCAGCGGGTACAAGCAGTGCATATAATGTTCCGACAGAAGGCAGGGATGCTAATGTTATAACAAACTCTGTCGACAATGACTACGGAAATATATCAAATATAACCTTTGCAAACAATGTCCTGACAGCTACATTTTACCACAACTTCAATATCATAGGGGGCGGCGCAATCCTAAACCAAGGGACTATCGGGGATGTCATAGCGGATTTTGTGGGTAACAGGATAACATCATCAACAGGAAATACCTACAGATTATTGAAGGGTGGTGCTATCGCAAACGTATCTGTAACCTCAGGCAAAACTGCTAGTATAAATTCTATCACCGGTGATTTTATCGGCAACAGTGCCTCCTCCTCCGGCTTCTCTTATGGCGGTGCGATATATAACGGTGGCTACAACGGTGGTACTGCGAGTATCGGTAGCATAGTAGGTGATTTTATCGGCAACAGTGCCTCCGGCTCCTACACTTATGGCGGTGCGATATATAACGGTGGCTACAGCGGTAGCACAGCGAGTATTGGTAGCATAGTAGGTGATTTTATCGGCAACAGTGCCTCCGGCTCCTCCTCTTATGGCGGTGCGATATCTAACTATGCCGAATATAACACAACGACAGCGAGTATCGGTAGCATAGTAGGTGATTTTATCGGCAACAGTGCCTCCAACACCTCCAACTCTTATGGCGGTGCGATATCTAACTATGCCAGCGGTGGCACTGCGAGTATCGGTAGCATAGTAGGTGATTTTATCGGCAACAGTGCCTCCGGCTCCTACACTTATGGCGGTGCGATATCTAACGGTGGCTACAGCGGTGGCACAGCGAGTATCGGTAGTATAGTAGGTGATTTTATCGGCAACAGTGCCTCCTCCTCCTCAGACTCTAAAGGCGGTGCGATATATAACTATGGCTACTATGGCACAGCGAGTATCGGTAGCATAGTTGGTGATTTTATCGGCAACAGTGCCTCTTCCTCCGGCTCCTCTTATGGCGGTGCGATATATAACAATGCCAACGCTGTCACAGCGAGCGCAACAATCGGCTCAATAGTAGGTGATTTTATCGGCAACAGTGCCTACTCCTCCTCCGCCTCCTCTTATGGCGGTGCGATACATAGCTCTACCAACGTTGGTACAGCGAGTATCGGTAGCATAGTAGGTGATTTTATCGGCAACAGTGCCTCCTCCTCCGGCTCCTCTTATGGCGGTGCGATATATAACGGTGGCTACAGCGGTAGAACAGCGAGTATCGGTAGCATAGTAGGTAATTTTATCGGCAACTATGCTAAAACAACATCAAGCTCAGGTAGTGCCTATGGCGGTGCGATATTTAATGGTTATGTATCATCAGATACACCGCAATACAATGCACGTGCTCAAATCACATTAGCAGGCAACACATTTACAGGCAACTATGTAGACAACAACGGCACTCAAACGCCGAACTCCATCTACAACGCAGGGGTTATCAATATCGCAGACGGCGCAGCTGTTACAATCAACGACGGATATGACGGACTTTCTCAAGCTCAATTGAATATCGGCACAGGTTCCACATTCAATCTTAGCGTGAATAACAGTGAAATCCAAACCGACAACTTAGGCAAAGTCACCAATAACGGCGCAATCAATTGGGATTTAGATGTCGATTTTTCTAACGCAACACAAACATCTGACTTGATTACTCTAAATGACTCAAGCACATTGGGCTCAGTTCTCATTCGTTCAATCAACCTTATGACAGACCCGACAAGCGAATACACAGTCAATGTCGCAACAGCAGGTTCTGTTTTGGCTAACGCTTTGCGCATATCAGGCGGTTCTCTGCTAGTTCATGGCGATGAAGATTGGTGTGTAACTTATAATAACGGGGTGTTGACATTTGCGGAAGGTCCGACCATTCTGGGTGGGGGCACTATTGACGATATCAATATTGCAAGCAGAGAATATCTTGCGTTGGCAAAAGATGCGCATACTCAGTATGACGACCTTGTGACAGCAAAAGACGATGAGCATCCGGATGTTATCGTAATCAACGGAACTACATACTACTTCAAGGCGGCAGAAAGCTCAGATGCTTTGACAGACAAGGTTAGAAACCTTGCAGCAACAGGCGCAGATGCGATTAAAGAAGTTGGAGCAGACGACAACTGGATATTCAATGCCGATGGGAAATATTATACATACACAGCAAGCGAACTTCCAAAGAGCGTATTCGAAACTACAACAGCCGGCGCAACTGAAACAAATTACAACTATATTACGCAAAACGCAGCAGGCGAAAAGACTTATCACCTCGTTAACCTCCGTCCGTCTTACATGACAAATGACGGAAGCATCACTTGGACAAAGGTTTCGGATGGTACGGGTTACGAATGGACAGACGAAACAACATTCCCTCAAACATCTACTATCAAATACACAGACGACGGCGCAGGAACATTGTCAAAAGCTGAAGGTGTTGTCAGATTCAAGCTCCCCGGGGTTGGCGAAAATGTTGAACAGTTCTACAAGTTTGAATTCATCCCGACAGGTGAAAAACATGAACAGATAACATCTCTTGCAGGAAACGTCGATGGCGGATACTTCTATGGCCTGACAACAACAGGAAATGGCGGAGCCATAAACAATACGTCCTCAAACGGATATTCCATAGTTGCTGATTTTATTGCCAACAGCGCAAATTGGGGTGGTGCGATTTATAACAGAGGCACTATTTCCACTATTACAGGTGATTTTATTGGCAACAGTGCTGGCAATTATGGCGGTGCGATATCTAACTATGCCAACTCCGGCACAGCGAGTATCAGTAGTATAACAGGTGATTTCATAGGTAACTCCTCCTACTCCTACTACAACTCATATGGCGGTGCGATATCTAACTATGCCAACTCCGGCACAGCGATAGCGAGTATCAGTAGTATAACAGGTGATTTCATAGGTAACTCCTCCTCCACCGTAGGAGTCACTCATGGCGGTGCGGTATCTAACTATGCCAACTCCGGCACAGCGAGTATCAGTAGTATAACAGGTGATTTCATAGGTAATAGAGCCTACTCTGGCTCCGCCTCTTATGGTGGTGCAATATCTAACTATGCCAACTTCGACACAGCAACAGCGCGTATCAGTAGTATAACAGGTGATTTTATTGGCAACAGTGCAAAACAACATGGTGGTGCGATATATAACTATGCCTCTTCCGGCACAGCGAGTATCAGTAGTATAGTTGGGGATTTTATTGGTAACTCCACTTACAACGGGAGCTCCACATATGGTGGTGCGATATCTAACTATGCCAACGGTGGTACTGCGAATATCGGTAGTATAGTTGGGGATTTTATTGGTAATTTCTTCTCCTCCTACTACCCAGCCTCTTCATATGGCGGTGCGATATCTAACTATGCCTCTTCCGGCACAGCGAGTATCAGTAGTATAACAGGTGATTTCATTGGCAATAAAGCTAACTCCGATTTCGGCTCCACATATGGCGGTGCGATATCTAACTATGCCGAATATAACACAACGACAGCGAGTGCAACAATCGGCTCAATAGTCGGTGATTTTATCGGCAACAGAACTACAACATACGGTGGAGCGATTCATAACTCAGGCACAATTTCTTCCATTACAGGCGATTTTATTGGCAACAGCACAACAGGTGCTAATGCCGGCGGTGCGATTTGGAATGCGGGCACAGTTTCAATAATTGCATCAGCCAAAGATGTTTTATTCTCAGATAACACAGCAAGAAATGTTGCAAACGACATTTATAACGAAGGAACAGTCAACCTCAAAGCCTCAGACGGAAAATCAATCACATTCGGCGGTACAATTACCGACAAATCAACTCCAACAGGCACAATCAATATCGGAAACCAAGATTCTGAAACAGCTTACACAGGCACAGTAAACTTCAACAACACAGTAACCCAAAACGCAATCAATCTAAACTCAGGCACAATGCACTTGGGTGTAGCAAATGCTATTTCAAATGTAGGCACATTCACAAACAACGGCTGCATACTTGATACAATTACCGCAAGTGTTGAAAACC
>Ga0310695_10003257_pt1 | contig 32280 bp, 20 predicted proteins | sample RumenRJG_04DNA_FD_203882 | JGI IMG/M metagenome (GOLD analysis project Ga0310695, IMG submission 203882) | Bovine rumen microbial communities from Lethbridge, Alberta, Canada - RJG_04 (v2) (version 2) | ecosystem: Host-associated > Mammals > Digestive system > Stomach > Rumen | place: Canada...
TCTAACACACAACTCTGCGGCCTCCGCGCCTCTGCGGCTCTGCGTTAAAAACAGTCTCACCGGGGACAGGCCCTGCGCAATGACGAGATGATGACTTCCGACTTCGGACTTCAGACTTCGAGCGACACGCGCGCTGCGCGACCGCCGCATGCAGCGCCCGCGCAGTCCAGCTGACGTCCGACGTCTGAAGTCGGAAGTCCTCATCTTCTCTGTTGCGCTTCCTCTCATAAGTTTCTAGTTTCTGGTTTCTGGTTGCGAGGTTTCGAAGTTTCTAAATCATTCGCAATTCGACAATCTCACCTGCCTAGCGCGCGGAGACGGTAGAACGCGCGCGGGCCGGCAGACGTGAGCGGCAGCGTTTCCTCAACCCTCGTGGGCGGATTGTTCGTGAATACGCCGCTCCACAGCGCGCCCGGTGCAATGCTCTCGGCGCGCTCCAGCACCTGCGTGGACTGCACGCCGCCCATCCACACGATGTTGGTTGGCGAGAATGCCGTGATGCGCAGCAGAGAAAGCGGATCGAGCGGATCGGTGTCGGCCGCATACTCCGCCGCGTTGGACGCTCCATCGCCGTCCGCATCGTCGTCCGCTCCGCACGCGCCCCCCTGCGCCGCGGTGCCCGCGAGATAACGCCGCCACCACCATTCGGGCAGGCCCGCATCCGCATTCACCTCGTCGACTGGATAGTAGCGGAACCACACGTCTCTCGCGCCGTCAAGCGCAACGTCGAACGAAGTCGCCATGCGCCCCGCCGCATCGTATTGCAGCGCGCCGGTGCGCCCAGGTTCGCTCACCTCCACCTCGGCAAGGCGCTGTTCGCCAAGCTCCACCTCCTCGCCCGTCTCGTCGTTTGTCCACACGAATCCCGAAAGCCTCTCGCTTCCATGCGGCAGATCCGCCGGCACCGTCACGCGCACCACTGTGCCGGACGGATGCCACGAAAGCGCTGAATAGCCTTCGTCGTCCAGCCTCGGGAAATGCGTCCTCCTGCAAAGAGGAATAATTCCCTTCGCGCCTTCCGCCTCCTGCTCTCCTGCGAACGCGCCGCGCATGTACAGCGCCGCCGCGCCTCCCTCCTCGGAATCGTACGGCACCGTCACTCCCTTCACGTGCACGACGTAATGTCCGGGCGGAGCCAAATCAATGCGCACGCTTTCGACCGTGTTCACGTGGTCACCGTCTCTCGCCTTGTTTCCCCACCACGTTCCGCCTGCGGTCTCGTTAACCACCACAAGGTCGAGGTCGTTGACAATCGCCCTGCCTGCGCCCTCCGTGCCGGGATAGTCGATCCACACGAGCTGAACGTCAAGCGGAGCCGTGTTCGTGGCGGTGAAGTAAAGGATGAAGTCGCTGCCTTCGCTGAACGGAATCCAGTCCTCGAGACGCACCGCGCGGTTCGACGGATACAGCGTCTCCTCGAGATCTATTCGCCCCCAGCCCTGCACGTTGTTTGGCGCCTCGCCGCCGCATATCGCGCCCGCGTCGTCAACCATGTCGTGCGCGCCGCCGAGCAGCACGGCCTTGACGAGCGCGGCGGAGGGACGCTCGAGCCGACGGCGTTCCACAAGCCATTCGCGCACGAGCGCGGCCGCGCCTGCCACCAGCGGACACGCCATCGACGTGCCGCAGTTGTAGGCGTATTTTGATCCCACGCCTCCATATCCGAGGTCGGCATATCCCGTCATCGAAGAGAACGTGGAGAGTATGTACGTTCCGGGCGCGCACAAGTCCGGCTTGATTCGTCCGTCAGTGGTAGGCCCCCGCGAAGACCCCCATGCGGGATACGGCGCGAAATCCGCAACCTGCGAGGCGTTGTCGGCCCGGCCGTCAATGTTCGGCAGCGATTCGCCGCTGCGAAGCGACTCGGTGGCGCCAACGGCAAGCACATTCTTTGCGGAGGCGGGAATGTTCACCGACCTGTCTCCGCGATCGTTGCCGGCGGCAATCACGGGCAGGAAGCATGGCGAGCTCCAGACGTAGCGGTCGACCTCCGCGTCGTACGATGAATAGGCGCCGTAGTAGTCGGCCGTCCAGCTGGCGGAGTGAATTTGCGCAGAAGAGCCTTCGGAAGGATTGAAGAGCGCCGCAAAGGTGTCCCACGTAAGTTCAGTGAGCGCATGGCGGCTTGAATAGACCGCTATGCTCGTCACGTGCAGCCTTGCGCCAGGCGCAGCGCCCTTGACCCTGCCGCCCGAACAGGAGCCGGTGCCGACGATGGATCCTGCGGTGTGAGTGCCATGGCCGACGTAATCGGCAGTAGACGCATCGGGAACCGATATGGAGAGTCCCGCGATGCGTCCGAAGAAATCGGCATGCATTGTTGAGACGTCTCCCGTGTCTATGCCGGAATCGGAAGTGGATATGATCTGCCCTTCGCCGGTGAGGCCGTGTGTTTCCCAGACGCTGCGCACGTTCATCAGGCCTGAATTCACAGCCACGTCGTTCATCAGGCGCGGATGCGGCATGGGTTCGATTCTCCACACGTCGCCCCGCGCGGCCAGCGCATCCACCAGTGCGCGCGGAACCGCCGCGCCAACCGCGCTGCCCGAGCCAGGCGCCGCCTTGACGATTCTGCCGCCTCGAGAACAGACGAACGCCGCGATGCCCTCCTTGTCCTCCGCGGCCATCGGCACCACGCGAATCTCCAGCGGGTCCTCGCCGGACTCGATCAGAGATCTGGGAATCTTGTCGCCAGGCGTGAACTCGACGGCCGCACAGAAAAGCGGATCCCTGGCGATGCGGCGGAACGACACCTCGTCGACCTCCACGAGCAGCGCGTTCTCCGGCACGAAGCCCGCCACGCGCGCGCCCAGCGCCTCCGCGCGCCTTCGCACCTCCTTGGAGACGGAACGCGAGGCGACGACGATGCAGGGGATGGTCCCCCTTGCAGACGGGGACTGTCTCTCCGCGAACTTTCCGGGGAAGCTGCCCTTCTTAGGAAAGATCGTCCTTCCCGCAAGGCGAATCTCGCGCGGCGGCGAAGGCATCTCTTCGCCTTCCGTGCAGCATATCCACGGCACGACCGCGAGCACGGCCGCCCCGAACGCGACGCAGGCCGCTATGGCGCCGCGCCAAGACATGCTACTTCCACTCCGGCGAACGTTCGTAGTCGGGCACGTATGTGGCCAGCACCTTGCAGATGTGTGACATCTTCTCGCGGCGCTCGTCGCGGTCGCCCTTGTCGCGCATGGCCTGGTCGTAGAGCTTGCGGAACACCTTCACGTACTCGTCGCGCGCCATGCGCCCGGCAAGCGCGCGGCTGTAGTACACCTCGTCGCGCTGGAGCAGGCTCTCGCACACGGCCACGCGGCGCCAGGCTGGCACGATCGCCATCAGCTCCGTCACGTAGCGCGCCTCGTCCTTCTCGCGGCCGCCCGCCTTGCGGGCTTCGTCGATGAGCTCGGCATAGGCCTCCACATATCCCGGTACGAGGGACGTGAGCGTGCGGCGATAGTAGTCCGCATCGGCAGGACGTCCCTCAGCGACGGCGCGTTCGGCGAGCGAGCCGAAGGTGGCGATGTACTCGCGCGCGCGGCGGTTGTTCTCGGCGGCGGCTGTCTCGGACATCTTCTTGTCGGCCTTGGCGGCGGCGGAATCGGAAGACGACGCAGCCACTGCGTCGTCAGGCCAGTCCACCTTCACCACCGCGTTCGTTGCGCCTTCCTGCTTTGCGCCTGTATCGCCGGGCTCGGCGGACGCAGTTTCAAGGTCGGCCGCGGTGAGCGCGCCGCTCTCCTCGAGGGCAAGCAGGCGTTCGGCACGCTGCAGGGCGAGCATCTCGGCGCGGCTCGTCTCGGCGCGGCGGTACATGCGAAGCTTTCTGTCGCGCTCCGCCGCGGCGTTGGCTTCGGCGGCCTTCGCCTCGTTCTCGCTCTTCGCAAGGGCTGCCTCGGCGATCTTCTTCGCAGCCTCCACGCGGGCGCGTTCCGCCTCGGCCTTGGCGCGCTCCGCCTCGGCGCGCTTCAGGGCAATGGCCTCGGCCTCGGCCTTCTTCTCGCTTGCGGCGCGCGCCGCATCGGACGCGGCCTTCTCCGCCTCGGCCTTCTCGCGCGCTGCGTCGGATGCGGCCTTCTCCGCCTCGGCCTTGGCGGCAGCGGCCTTGTCGGCCTCGGCCTTCGCGAGCTCGTTTTCGGTCTCCTGGCGCTTGGCGGCGAGATCTGTTGCGGCCTGTGCGGCCTCGGCCTCCTTGATCTTGCGTTCGCTGTCGCGCTGGCGGGCCTTGGCATCCTCCTCGCGCGCCGCGGCCTCTTTGGCCTTTGCGTCGGCCTCCTTGGTCTTCTGCTGGGTTTGCTTCGTCTTCAGCTGCAGCTCGAGCCTGCGGTTCTCCTGGGCCGTCTTGAAGAAGTACGCGCCAGCGCCCGCGGCGGCAAGCGCCACAAGCAGCAGAGCGGTTCCTGTTGTTCCAGACATTCTCATGTGTTCACCTCAGTCTTTCTTTCCTACGGGTCTTCGGACCATTCAAGATACACCGGCTTCGACTCGCGGATCGTCATCTTCGCCTTCACAACATGCGTCATGCCCACGGACTGCGCCGTGATCGTGATGCGATAGAGCGCGCCATCGCCCTGGCCGCCCGTGTAGCCGATGTACTCCTGGGCCTCCTTGCCGATTTCGTCTGACGTTATCTCCTGGAGCTTGTTCCAGCTCTTGATGAGAGTGCCCGTCTCCTCCTCCTCCAGATCCACCTGGTTGCCGTCCTTGTCAAGGCCGTTGCGCCAGTCGATGATCGCCTGCGAGATGAGATCGGCGTCCTCGCCGTCCTCCGGGTCGTCTGTGGAGCGGATGCCGGGGATGCACATCAGAACGTCCTTTGAGGCGAGGTTGACGTTGATCTTGTCGCCGCCGAACACGGTGAGAACCTCGGTGATGTTGGAGACGACGATCTGGTCCTCCTCCTTGTCCTCGGGATTGTACACGCCTCCTGTGAGAAGGCCAGGGTGCTGGCGGAACGGACCAATCTTCGCGAGCTCCTTCAGGTCGGGGATTGGACCGTTCCTCGGCTTGTAGACCTCCTCCTCGTTCTCCTCGCAGATGTCCTCGTAGTACTCCTTCTCGCCACCGTCCTTGCGGTTGTCGCCGTAGTCGCCCATCTTCACGTCGTCGTCGTCGCGCCAGTCGATCCAGGCGTTGATGAAGTAGGCGTGGTCGTCTTCGGGAACTCCCGCCCAGTAGAGGATGTTCTCCCATATCTCGGCGTAGTGGGGATTGCCCTTGGGATAGAGGTTGTTGATGTTGAACTTCGGGCCGCCTCCATCGCCTCCGCCAACGCTCTCGATCTGAACGGTCACTGTGCCGCGGTTGGAAAGGTCGTCGTCCTGCGATGCAGCGAGACTGGAACTCGAGAGGCCAGAGGCGGCGGTGGTGCGCTCGTCGATCACGATGGGGCCGATCGTGGTGGTGGAGCCGGTCTGTTTGAGCTGGCGCTTCTCGAGTATCCAGCGGTCCTCCTCGAGAAGCTCGTCGAGGTTTTCGTCCTCGGCATAGTCGGCAACGCTCTGGTGCTTGGCGATCACCATCTCCGCAAGCACGCGCCCGGCGTCGACGAGATGGTCCATGTGCACGCGCTCGCGCATGTACACGTTGGCAGCGGTCTGCAGCTTTGCCTCCACGGCGAAGCTCACCACCATGGCCGAGATGATGGCGATCGTCCAGATCACCATCACCAGCGCAGACCCCGCGCGCGCGCCGCAGGGGACGCATCTTTCAGCCTTGCCTTTCATCGTCTGCCGAAGATTATACCATATTTCGGGCGCATTGTGCGCGAAATACAGGCCTGACGGAACATGCCGCCCAACTACCCGGCTATTGACTACATGAACGTTTTATGAGAAAATCTCACCATCTTCAACAACGCAAAGAAGCAGATTCCGTCAAAATGAACTTCATTGCAGCAGACGCAGACTACAACCAGGCCGACACTGTGCTGTTCGGCGCGCCATACGACTCCACCACGAGCTTCCGCCCGGGCACGCGCTTCGGGCCGCCGGCCATGCGCACCGAGTCGTTCGGAATCGAGACCTACTCTCCGTACCAGAACAAGGACCTCGAAACCGACGCGCGCGTGCACGACTCGGGCGACCTCGAACTCCCCTTCGGCGCGCCCGACCGCGCACTCGAAATGATCGAGGCGCGCGCCGCCGCGATTCTCGACGACGGCAAGATCCCCTTCCTTCTCGGCGGCGAACATCTCGTCACCCTCGGGGCGGTGCGCGCGGCCGCGAAGCGCTTCACCGACCTGCGCATCATCCACTTCGACGCGCATGCCGACCTGCGCGAGGACTACCTCGGCGTCAAGCTCTCGCACGCCTGCGTCATCCGCCGCTGCCACGACATCCTCGGCGACAACCGCATCTGGCAGTTCGGCATCCGCTCCGGCACGCGCGACGAATTCGCCTTCATGCGCAACGGGCACGTCACAACCGAACCGTTCACCGCAAAGTCGCTTCCCTCGCTCTCCTTCCCCGCAGATGCGCCCGTCTACCTCACGATCGACATGGACGTGCTCGACCCCTCCGAATTTCCCGGAACCGGCACGCAGGAAGCAGGCGGCCTCCGCTTCACGGAACTGCTAGCCGCCGCACTCGACGTGCTCGGGCGCTTCAACGTGGTGGCGCTGGACAACGTGGAGCTTTCGCCCCCGCTCGACTCTTCGGGACGCTCCACCGCGCTCGCCTGCAAGTTCCTGCGCGAGGAGCTGCTGGCGCTCAGAACGCGCTGAGCGCCATCCCGCGAGGCAACTCCGCGTCACTCCACCACGATGCGGAAGCCCACGTCGTACACCGGCGCGTATGGACGGTACGCCCTGCGGAACGACGCCGTGGCGAGCTTCGGCCGCGAATACCACGAGCCTCCTCGCACCACGCGCCTCTCGTCTCCGCCCGGCGCGTTGCGCCCGTCATCCGCCACGTACGGATACGGCGCGTACTTGGACTGCGTCCACTCCCACACGTTTCCGTGCATGTCGTAGAGCCCCCACGGATTCGGCTTCCACTTTCCGCTCTTCTCCTCGAGGAACGCGCCGTCGTTCACGTTGTGCGCCTGCGGCACCCAGTTGTCGAAGAGGTTCTCGGTGTTTCCGTAGCGGGCCTTCACCCGGTCCTGCTCGTAGGGGTTGCCGGCGTAGTCGGATAGCGAGATGTCGGCGAGATTGGCGTACTTGGCGAAGTCGTCCGCCACGCCGCCCCACCAGAACGGCTTGTCCGACCCGGCGCGCGCGGCCCATTCCCATTCGGCCTCGGTCGGCAGGCGCACGGTGCGGCCCGTCTTCTTCGAGAGCCATTCGCAGAACGCGACGGCCTTCTGCCAGTTCACGCGCACCACCGGAAGATCGTCGCCGTTTACGTCGTATCCCGTCACGCCGAACTGGTAGCCGTGACGCGACTCGCAGCGGCTGTCGTGCTTCGGGTCGAACTGGCGGAACTCGCGGTTGGTGATCTCCCTCGCGCCGATCATGAAAGGTTTCACCGCCACCTGCGCCGCGGGATGCTCGTCGCGTGGGCCCTTCGCCTCGTTCCTGCCCATCACGAACGAACCTCCCGGAACCGCCACTAGCGCAATCTCAACGCCGTCGGCGAGCTTGATCGCCGGCGCAGTCGTTGCCGGCTTGGAAGCAGGGTCGAACGGCCAGCCGTCTATCTTCAGCGGCGCGCCGTCTACCGGTTTCTTCTTCGCGCTCAGCTCGTCCTTCAGGACTGGCGGCGGCGTCTCAATCTCCTCGTGGTTCATCCTCACGCCCAGATACAGCGCGCGGCGCTCCTCGCGCAGCTTCTCCCTGCCGAGCGCCTCCTTGCCCACGATCGTCTGCCAGCGCCCGTGGTAGGGCGTGTTGAAGTCGATCCACGTTATGAGCCTGTCGCGCGCCTCCTCCGAGAGCTTCACGCCGTGGTGTCCCTTGTCGAGCATCATCATGAGCTCGGTCGTCTCGGCATGCCACTCCATCGGCTCGAAGAGATGGATGTCGCTCTCGATGCCGGGATGGCGCACGAACCTGACGAGATTGAAGTACGGCACGGAGAACTTGCCGCCGAACTTGTCCCACACGCGTCCATGCGCGCGGCTGTGCCAGTTGGTGACCATGCTCGTGCCGCGCAGGTCGGGCTTCCACTTCTTATGGCCGAACATGTCCGCATGAGGCGGATCGGGCTGGTTGTGGCACCTTACGCAGAAGGCGTCCAGAACGGGCTGCACCTCGCGCACGAACTCGAAGTTGCGCTCGGGTCCGCGCCACGGGCGTATCTCCTCGAGCGGCATGTTCGCCGCCGCACGCGGCGTGCGGGCGACGAAGCTCTGCTTCTCGTGGCATCCTGCGCAAGAGAGGTACTCGCCGCTGCGGGCCGTGAACCAGCTGCGCATCACCTGCAGGGACTGTCCCTCCGCGTCGAGCGGCTGCACCGCGATGGGCGTGTTGGCGGGCACCTTGAAGTAGGCGCTGCCGTCAGCGTTCACGGGCACCGTGCCGAGCGTGCGACGCATGTCCCACGGACCGTCGAGGCCGATCGAGCCGTAGAGACCGCCCTCGTCGCGGAAGCCGAACGTGTACGTGTACAGGCGCAGGTTCTTGACCGTGCCTACCGGAATGTTCTTGAGGCCGGGCCCTTCGTAGATGTTCGCGATGTACACCTGCGCCGTGGTGGAGCCAGGCTCGATGCGGTCGGGCTGCGCGTGCGGAACGGGCGTCTTCATGAACGGCACCGGCTCGCAGAGGTCGTGGCCCGCCTCGCGCAGCAGGCATATCTCGTTGTCGAAGCGGTCGATGAGGTAGATCGAGAAGTTCCTCTCGCCCTGATTGCGGCGCGAGACGAGGAACGTGGTGTCGTCGAGCGGATACGGATGCAGGTTCATCGGCCACGTGCCGTTGTAGAGCTGGTCGCGCACGATCGGGTCGACGGGCTTACCGTAGCCGGGCATCAGCTGCACCGCGCCCTCGCCCTCCTCGGTGCCCTTCGTGACGTCGAAGAGTCCGAGCTGGCCCATGCGCCTGAGGCCGTGGTGGCCGGTGAGCACCGCGACGAACTGCGTGGGACGGTCGGGGATCGGGCGCGCGTAGAACATGCTGTTTGGCCAGAACGAGTTGCTGCCGTAGAGAGCGCGCTGGTTGGTGCCGTCGGGATTGCACGTGAAGAGGATGCGCGCGTTGGCGTGCGGGAGGTCCGTGTACTCCCAGCGCAGGTACATGACGCGGCCGTCGGGCATCACTTCGGGACACCACGCGTGCTCCTGGTCGTTCGAGAGAAGCTCCATCCCGGAGCCGTCCGCATTGCAGCGGAAGAGGTTCGCCACGGGCGCGTTTCCCCACACGCACGGAACGGCGTACTTGAGCGCGGTGCATGTGAAGATGATGTGCCCGTCGGGCACGTAGCATGCGTCGTAGTGGTTGATGTCGCCCGCGTTGTCGCGCGTCACCTGGCGCACCTTGCGCGTCGCGAGGTCGAGTTCCATCACATGCCAGGCGTTGGACGCCGCCACGCCCGAGAAGAGAAGCTTCTCCGCATTCCAGTGCAGCTCCACGTCGATGATCGGGCGCCCCCCTTCCGGCTTGTACACGAGCTCCGTCTTGCCGGCCTTCGCGCCGCGCACGTCGAGGAAGCACAGCTCGTTGTCGTGGCCATTGCGCGGCAGCATCGAGTTGCTCTGCCAGTTGCACGGCAGGTGCTGGCGTCCGTTCTTGCGGCGGATGAAGAGCAGCCTGTCGAAGCTCACCGCCGGATTGAGGTCGATCATCAGCCTGCGCTTCAGCGCGTCGAGGCGTGCGAACGCCTTCTCGGCCGCCTCAACTGCGGCAAGCGACACTTTCCCTTCGATGGATGCGACGTTGATGGATTTCTTCACATCCTCCACCTGCGCGGCCACTTCGTCAACCTTCGCCGCGAGCTCTGGATTGGCCGCCCTGCGGTGCGCGATCAGGCGGTCGATCGCCGCGAGGGAATCCTTCGCACCAGTCGCCAGGCGCTCTATGCGCTCACGCCTGGAGAAGTCGCCAGCCTCCACGCGGAACGTGCAGCTGCCCTTACCCTTCGGCGCGGTGAGCCCGCCCTTTGCCTCGAAGCGCACTGCCCCCTTCGGCACGGCGAGGATGATGCACGAGGGCGCGTGGGCCGAGATGAAACGCGTGAACGTCTCGTCGCCCACTTTCGCCTTCTTGGATCCGCCCCAGTTCACGCGGTTGCATTCGACCTTGCCCCATCCGGCATCGTAGCGAAGCATCGGGAGCGTTGTGGCGTCGACGCGCGAACCGTCCTTCATCACGAAATCAGGCTCGCACCAGATCGCCTGGTCGAAGTCGTACGTGTCGGGTCCGATCGTGGCGGTGAGCTTCACCTCCTCGGCGCCCTCCACCCTCTCCGCCACGGCCACTGCCTTCTCGGCGCCCCTCACCACCGGCGTCTCGGCGGCACGCGCCGCCACGCACGCCATGACCGCAAACAGCGCCAGCGAACTCTCAAGGCCCGCAAAATTCATTATCGTCATTCTCATTGGTGACATTCTCTCTCCTTGCTGCTTTCCCCATCCGCAGTTATTTTACCATAAAACCCCGCCCAATGGAATCTTCCACAAGGATAGAGCTACTTCGAGATCCGGAGGGTGCGGACGCCGTCGGCGCTCTGCACGAAGACGGCGAACTCGGCGGGACGGAAGTCCGAATCCGTCGAGACGGCCTCGTAGTCGAAGACGCCGCGCAGATCCGTGTAGCCGTCCTTGTGGAACTTCGTCTCGCGCCCCGCCGCGTCGCGCACGTACACCTTCACGTACGCACCTGCCACCGGCTTGCCCCTGCCATCCCTCACGCGCAGCTGACGCGCCTCGCGCGCCACCTGCACCTCGAGCGTGCCCGGCGTAAGCTCCAGCCTCTCCTCCGCGCGCCCGTCTGCGCCGGTCGCCGCCAGAACGAGGTTCGTGCGCCGCAGCTCCTTCGGCAGCGCAACGCGCGTCTCCCTGCCTTCTTCGAGCTTGACGTCCTGCGTCCACGCGGGCCTGAGCCCCATCACTCCGCCGTAGCCCGCCGCCGTGCCGCCGAACGGATTCTTCGAAAACGCAATCTCCACATCCACCGGATAAACCTTTACGGTGCACTTCGCGAGGCTGCGCGCCGTGATGATCACGCCCTCCACCACGCCGTCCTTCATGTCCGCCTTCACGGCGAGCGACGGCGCCTCGGCATCCGCGGCGCCCTTCGCCGCGGCAACGCCGCCTCCCAGCACCTCGTCGGCCTGCGCCACGACCTCGTTGAAGCGCCTGCGCCACACGCCAACGGCGGACTCCCTCCACTTCACGGCAATCTCCCTGCCGCGCGCCGCGTCGCCGTGCGAGAACGCCAGATACGCCTTCATGTAGTCCAGCTGCATCGCGGTGTCGACGTCTGACGCATCCACGTGCGCCAGCTGCTCCTCCGCCTCCGCGATGCGGTCCTGCGCGATCATGTACACCGCCGCCAGCAGCCTATCCCTCGTAGAGAGCTCCCGCTTCGCCGCGAGCGTATCGAGGAACGCGCGGTACTCCTTCGCGAGGCCGGAGTTGGCGATCGTGGCCGCACCTCCCTTCGCGTGGACGCGCGCGTTGATGATGGGCCAGTATTCGCGGTGCTCGAAGACGTCCGCCTCCTCCGGCTCGATCTCAAAGAGCGAGCATTTGAACGCAGGGCCCATCATCTGCGCGAGCTTCTTCAGGTTCTCGCGCCGTGACAGCGCCTCCCTCACGCGCGCCGCGTCGAAGGTGTCCTTCCACTTGAGCCCGGCCAGCCACAGATCCTGGCAGTACACTCCGCGCAGATCGAGAACATCCAGCGCCTTCTTCGCGAACTCGCCGTCGACGAAGCGCCATCCCATCATCTCTAGGTCCACGCCCTCGAGATTCTTCGTCTTCAGATACGCCAGCACCTCGTCCTTCGTCGCGTTCTGCGAGACGTAGCGCCAGCTGGTGGTGTCGCGCGTGGAGGCCTGCGCCACCACGTTGCACTTGAACGGCTCGCCCACGCCCACGCGTTCGCCGTTCTCAAGCGCAACCGCTCCAGGAGCGTCGCCGATTCCATCCTCGGCGAACGGGAAGTAGAAGTACATCCTGGAGGGAACGTGCGTCTCGTATGGGCCAAGCGCGAGCGTGGTGCCGTTCGACGCCTCGCATCCATTGACGGGATACGCGCCGGACGGAACCTGCGAGACCACGCGGACCCGCCTTGCCTTCGCGGAGGGATTGATCGCGATCGTCTCGGTGTAGTACACCCTTCCACGCACGAACTCGTCCACCACCTCCTTCTGCGCACCGTCCTCATTGGCCTCGGACGCGTCGAAGAAATGACGTTCGAGACGCACTGCGCCGCGCTTGGCATCCGGCTTGACCCGTTGCGTGCGCGCGAGCTCAGCATGCGAGAACACAACGCTCTCGCCATCCTTTGCCTCGAATCCGAGCCCGCTGACCGCAAGCGCCGCAATCATCTGGCTGAAGTTGTCTTCGCCCGCCGTGAACAGAATGCTGGCGGATCTGAACGCCATCGCTCCGCCGTTCGCCGTCGCCGCGGCGTAGTCGCGCCAGAAGCGGTTCACGGCAGCAAGCGCCTTCGTGTCTTCGGAATGGCGCCGCCTGTACCAATGCGACTCCACCCACTCCTTCGTCCGCTCCGGCGGACGGTAGAACTGGCGGCTCGCGCGGCGCGTCAGCTCCGCGTTCCGCGTGGCGCGTTCGCGCACACCCGCCGGCGCCCTTGCCGCCTTCATCTTTCCAAGCGGCTGTGGAGCAAACGCCCTCTGGCTGCTCCACGCCGCCTGCGCGGCGGGAACGGGTGCAGCGGGAATCTGCGCCATTGCCATGCCGGGTTTTGCCGCCCGCGCCGTCTCCGCCTGCATCAAGCCGTACACATTGGCGAAGGTTTCCTCCTTTGGCTCAATGTTGGCACACGACATAACCACCTGGGTCTTTCCGTAATCTTCGTCGCCCAGGACCGATGAAAGCAAAGCATCGACGTCAGGCGGATCCGTCCGCTCATCGTGTTCGCAAACATCGGCGAAATTGCGCGCCACAACCGGTGCAATCGACTGGATGCGACGTGCGAGCAGACACTGCTCGAGCGCGTTCAGATCCTGAATGCGTCCGGGCTTCGCATACTCAGAAAGATCTTCACCGAGAAGCCACTTGTCCATGAACTCCTTCAACCGCTTGTTCCTCAGGCTGGGCGCCACAACCGCGTCGAAGAAGGCGCGGTCCTTCTCGTGCAGGAAGAAGTCGAGTTCATGCGAGGCGTATCTGCCGTAGAGCTCGCGCTTCTCGACCTGGCTCTTTGACGCCCAGTCGGCGATGAAACCAAACTCGGCGAAGGTCTTGTCGTCCGCGGCAATGGACTTCAATATCGCGTATAGCTCTCCGAGCGTGGATACCGACTTGGCGCGCGCCGAACGCTTCACCGCGTCGAAGTCCTTATTCACCCTCAGGTCGCGCGGCTTGAACGGCGCTGGCGCGCCCGCAAGCCTCACCTCGTCGATCGAACTGCCGTCCGTGGCCACAACCGAAATGTCCTGCATCCCAGCGGCGCGCGCGCGAAGGTCCACCTCTACAACGCCGTCCTTGGATGGCCTCAGATTCGCGAAGACGGCCTCAGGCGCAGGCATGAAGTCGAAGCAGACCATGTTGTCGGTCTTGACGCGCCCGCCATAGGCCGACAACTCTCTGGACTCTGCGCCGAACGACGGCACCGACGTTGCGACCTCCGCCGAGGAGTCGGTCTCCCATGTCTCGCCCTCGGAGAGCTTCATCTCCTTTGTGTCGGTCTCGGATGTCGTCCAGGGATTCAGCAGCAGCGACGGACGCTGCAGCATGTTGCCTATGCGCCCAGGCTCCTGGCGGCGGTCGAGGATGTAGCGCAGCTTGTCGCCGAGATTGCGTCCTGAAATGTAGTCCGTGCGCACTCCGCCCCACGTTCCCTCGCGCAGCCTCGGGCGCATCGGCGCTCCGGCGAGCGTCTCAGCCGGCGTTCGCTCCCACCAGGCGGGCGTCGTGCGCGCCGCGAACACATGCACTCGCGCGCCTTCTCCCGCCTTCGCGAGGTGCACGCGCAGAACTCCGTTCGTCGCCACCGCGGCAGATTCTATTCTCAGCCCATCGGGGTCGCCAGTGTCGGAAAGCGAACGCGCCGCGCTCGCGATCACGCCGCCATCGCCCACTGTCTTAGCCGCCTTCGCGATCGATATCTTGACCGCGGACGAATTCTCAGTCCTGAACCTGAGCATGTAGTCGCCCGCGAGAAGCCCGGCGATTCTAAGAACGCCGTTCGAATACGAGCACGCCCGAACGCAGTCCTCGGTGACCTCTCCCGCCTTGTTCACCGCGAGCAGCGACACTCTGTTCGCCATTATATCAGCACCCGGCCATGCGCCGGCGAACAGTCCGCGCGCGGGAATCGCGATCGTCTCGCCCTCGGCGGAAGCGATGCCGCGGTCCAGCTGCGACGACAGCCGCACCCCGTCGTCCAGCCGCCACTTCCAGCCGCCGAACGCGTCCGTTAGCACCTCCGCGATGTCCGTCAGAGCGCCAAGCGCTATCTCGCCGTTCTCGTCGCCCTGCAGAGTCTTCTTTATTTCGTGCGGACGCCTGAACGCCCTGTGCTTGAACGTGAGCGCGACCGCGCGCGAGGCTATGCGCTCGCCCGTTCTGCCGCGGCATTCGAGCACGTATCCCTTCGACGTGCGGCGCAGGAACAGCTGCTCCACCTGTCTGCTCTTCGCTATCGCGTTCGCGCCCGTGGACCATTCGCAGGAAAGCCGCTCGTCCTCTCCGCCCGTCACGCGCTTCACGCTTCCCTCGAGGCGAAACGCCACCTTCTGCAAGCTTCTCGGAACAGTGAACCTGCAGACGCTCTCGGCGTCGTCGAAGAGCGCGAAGTTCCTGTACGTCTTCACAGATGTGGCGTCCCTTATATCGGTAAACGTGACGGTGAGAACCGGATGCTCGAGGAGCTTCAGAGTTGAAACGACTCCCGACGTGCGCAGCGTTGGCCGCAAGAGCGCAGTCGCCTCGCTTCCAGCCACCAGCGCCTCCTGCGGCAGCACCACCTGCATATCCAGCGAATACCGCTCGGCCTCGTGTTCGAATGCGACCGCCGAGGCAAGGCGCCCGGCGCCCACGATGGCGGTCTTTTTGCCCGCGTGGTCCGCATCGGCAGCGAACGGCACCGACACCTCGCCGCCCTCGTCGGCCTCGAAGACGGTGCCGTCAAGCCACACCTTCGCGCCCTTCACGATCCTGCCGTCCTCGTCGAGCGCGGCGAACACATGCCCGGCTGCGTCGCGGCGCTGCGTGGCGCGCAGACGGCCCTTGCGCACGACGGCGCGGCTCGACACGCCGCCGCCCGAGCATTCGACGACGTATAGCCCCTGCGGCTTCAGTTCGGGGAAGTCGAGCTGCTCGCGGTGGCGAAGTATGGACGGTCTGCCGGAGAAGTCGAGAACGCGTTCGACGGTGGGCACTGCGCAGTCGAGGTCTATGTCGCCCGCGACCTCTCCGTTCGCCTCGCGGCACGCTGCCGCGGCGTCGAGTTCGTATATTGCCACGCGCATCTTCTGCACGTTCTTCACGTCAATCGCGAGCGACACGTCGTCCTTTGCGGCGAAAACCTTTTTGTTCGACCTCGCCCAGTTGAGCTCCACGCGCTCCTGCATCTTCTTGAACTCGGAGGCCGAGAAGATGTCCGCATTCACATCCTTCGCCGGCTTGCCCGCGAGAAGCCCCGCCTCGGCTACGATCTTCTCGAGGTACTTCTTCTCCACTATGCCGCCGAAAGTCTTCATGTCATCCGGGGCGAGCGCGGCCAGATACTCGCGCACCAGCGAATCGCCGTTCGCCACCTTGTGTACATGCTTCTCCAGGTCGGCAAGCGCCCCCTCGAGCCGGTCGCCGTCGTTCACGATGGCCATGCCCCGCCCCGGCCTGATGTCGTTGAGATAGGCGACGAAGAGCTCCTTGTGCGAGAGGTCGCCTGCGTCGCGGTAGAACTGCAGCAGCTCGCGCTCGGCGGCCACGTGCATCTTCTTGAGAGAGGGGGCGAGCGTCTTTGTGAATTCAAGGCGCCGCTTGAGAAGTTCCTCGCGCGTCTTGAAGTCGTTGGGATCGTCGTCCGCTCCAGCCGCTAGCTTCGCGAGGACGACATTGGCGAACGCCGCCGAGCCGGAGACGTCGTGTTTCGTCCCCTTCGTTGCCTGGGCAAGGGCGGCGAGCTGGGCGAGGGTGAGGTTCTTCAGCGCTCCATAAGCCTCGAAGTTGCGCTCCTTTATTATCTCGACGATCAGATCGAAGAGTCCGGGAGTGTCGGGAAGACTGTCGTAGACCAGGCTGTGCCAGCTGCGTTTTTCATCCTTCAGCCCGAGGAACCTGAATCCGGGCTCAAGCTTGGCCACGTCGGGATTGAATTTGCCGCTGAAGGCCTTGTAGGAAATCTCCTCCGGCTTGAGTTCGGAGGGATAGTCGTTCGGCTTGATCTCCACCTCGCGTTCGGGTAGTCCGTCCCATATCTTGAGGAAGCCGAGATGATCGGCGATGGTGTAGAGGGGACACTTGCCGCGGTCCCAGTCCAGGAAGTCCTGTCTGTACGCCAGGGGCCTACGCGTAGTACCGGTGGATTCCTTCTCCCACATCTTCTTCGCCTCGTCGAGGCGGCCCTCGGTCTGCGCGTTCAGAATCGAATACACGTGCCAAGCCTCGGTTCCTGGACGCAGCGTCTCGATCACCGCGGCACGGTTCGTGGAGAACGCGTACTGCTCGGCGAAGCGGATGTCGGCAAGGCCGGAGAGGTCGAATGCGGCGGCGCAATGCGCGCCCCATGCGGCCAGAGCGGCAAGGGCGTATCTTTTCATGGCTGTCCTTTCTTTTGCGAACTTCTACTTCTTTGCGGAGTTGCGGAACCTCAGCAGCGCCTCCAGGAAATAGTAGTCGCCGTAGTTGAGCGGTGTGTCTATCTCGGAGTTCATGGGCTTCGCGCCCACGCCGTGCTTGAGCAGCCAGTGGCCGTTCTCGTCGCCGGCGGAGAAGTATTCGGGAGAGGCGAGCGTGGTGAGCTGCTTCACGGCGAAGTCGCGGTAGATGGCGCGCCTCTCTGCGGGAACGAGATCGGCGAGCTCGAGGAGGGCCGAGGCCATGATGGCGCCGGCGGAGCTGTCGCGCTCCTCGCCGGGCGCGCCATAGTCCCAGAACGGAACGCCGTCCTCCGGCATGTTGGCGTGGTTCATGGCGAAGTCGGCGAGCGTCTGCGCGAAGCCAAGGTAGTCGGCGTCGTGCGTCTCGCGGTGCATCATCGTGAAGCCGTATATGGCCCAGCTTTGGCCACGGCTCCAGGCTGTGAAGCAGCTGGCGCCCTGCCCGCGGCGGATTTCCTGCACACGGTTGTCGGTCTGCGAATAGTTGAGCACGTGGTACGTGCCGCCGTCCGCGCGGAAGTGGTTGCGCATTGTTACGTTGGCGTGGGAGACTGCGATTTCATGGAAGCGCGGCGCGCCGCCCTTCGCGCGCGCGGCCCACTCGAGCAGCTCAAGGTTCATCATGTTGTCGGGGATGACGAGGAAGTTCTTCGTCTCGTCCACCTTGCCCCAGCTGCGGATGAGGCCGAGAGATGGATTGAAGCGCTTAGAGAGGGAGTCGGCCGTCTCGAGGAGCACGGCGTCGTACTTGTCCGTCTTAAGAAGGCGGCGCGCGTTGCCGAACGAGCAGTACATCATGAAGCCGAGGTCGTGGGTGGTGACGAGCTTGGAATTGGGCGCCAGTATCTCGGTCCAAGCCGTGGCGCGCTCCTTGAAGAACTCGTCCCCCGTGGCCTCGAAGAGCAGCCAGAGCGAGCCGGCGTAGTGTCCGCACGTCCAGCCCGAGATGCCGCGCATGTCGAGCCCGCCGCGCTTCATGCCGTGGGGATACTGCGCGGCGCCGTTCTTGCCGCCGTGCATCAGCGGGGTCGCGGCAGCGTCGAGCGCCTTGTAGTGCGCTGCGGCCTTGGCGAATATGCCGGGCAGCGCGCTCTGCAGAGCGGCCTCGGCGGCAGGCGGCGCGGACTCCTCCGCGCACGCGCACGCGACGCACGCGAGCGCCGCCACCGCGGTGAAGAATCTGACGTTCAGATGTGCAATGGCTCTCTTCGTGTACATGAAGACTCCTTTTACTGTGGCATGTGGACAGTAGTTTATCATTTCACGCTAACTATCACAAGAGCGGCAAATCCGCATTCGGTCACGGCGCCTTCTGCGGCAGAGGGTCCGCCCAGTCGATGTGGCGATAGCAGTAGTGGCTGCCGGGATTGGCCTTGCGCGGACACGGCCTGCCGTCCTCCAGGCGCGCGGCGCATGGCGGCAGCGCGTTCAGTATCGCATCATGCACCTTCTCCTGCTCCGTTCGCCGCCGCATGATCTCCCTCTCCTGCTCGGCCGCACGCGCGCGGATCTCCGCAAGGCGCTCCGCCTCTCTCGCGCGCCGCTCAGCCTCGGCCGCTCGCCTGTTCGCTTCGATCACTGCCTTGTTCTCCTTGACCTTCTGCTGCATCTCCGCGCGCGCGGCCTCCTCGCGCTGGATGCGGGCCGCACGGGCCTCCTCGCTGTGGTACACGTCGAGAGTGGCGTCGCGGTCGCGCTGGAGGTCGGCCCGGCCGCCGTCCTGCGACCTGCCGCCGAGGTTCTTGTAGTACGTGTCGCTTCCGGCCCATGGACGGTGCAGGGAGTCCGGTCCCTGATAGACGTTCGTGTACATCCAGCCTCCCCAGCCGCCCCAACCGCCGCCGTAGTAGGGACTGTACGAGCTGCGCAGAGGTCCCACGGCCGGACGCGCCGGACGCACTGGCGCAACATGACGCACTGGCCTCACAGGCCTCGCAGGCGCCACACGGCGCACCACCTGCGCCGCCGCGCGCGCAGGGCACATTCCCAACATCCCCGCGAGAAGGAGCGGGATAGACATGGCAATCGTTTTCATGCCCACATTATACAAAATCCCGCCGCCTCCCGCAACCGCTTTTAGCCAGACAATGCCACGTAAACGCAGGAATGAACGGACAAGATGCCCGTTCTCCCAAGGCGAGATCGACCACCCAACCAGTGGGGGTCACAGAAAGCCGTTTTCGGCGAGCATCTCCATCGTGAGGCCGCCGCTCTTCTCATCGTCACCGGCAGTCTCGGCACGGCGGATGGCGTACTTGCCCAAGACGTCCGTCTCGAGGTTCACCACGTCGCCCGGCCTGACCGCGCCAAGGTTCGTCTCTGTCGCAGTGGTCGGTATCACGTCCACCTGCAGCCAATCGTCGCCAAGGCCGCTCACCGTCAGGGACACGCCGTTCACGGCGATGGAACCCTTGAGAACGCTCGCCGCGGCAACCGCCCTCGGGCAGGATATCTTGAGCGCGAAGTCGCGTCCCTTCGGAATACGCGCCGCGATCTCGCCGCAGCCGTCGACATGCCCCTGCACCACATGCCCGCCGAAACGGTCGCCCGCCTTCATTGCGCGCTCGAGGTTCACCTTCGCACCCGGCAGAAGTCCGGCGAGCGAGGTGCGGCGCTCCGTCTCGGCGAGAACGTCCGCCGTGAAGCGCGTTGCGTCGCACGCCGCCACGGTTAGGCAGGCGCCGTTCACTGCCACGCTCTCGCCCGGCACCAGCGGCTCCGGCCAGGGATCGAACGAGAACTCCAGCACGAGCCCGCGCCCGCGCGAGACGCGCCTCAGCGTGCCGATCTTCTGCACTAGACCTGTGAACATCTTCCCTATCCTCCTTCTGCCCAGATTCAATCGCCATCCTCTTCGCCCGGCTCGTCGAGCGCCGAAAGCAGATTGTCGGCCGTCACCGCCTCGCCCTTCTTGCGCAGCACTAGTATGCGGGCGATGAGGGCGCTCTCGAAGTCGGTGATGCGCACGCCGTTCTTGCGGTCGCTCAAGAGGCTCAGAAGGTCGTCGGGCGACACCTTCACCTTGCCCTTCTTCTCCGAGGCGCGTCCCGTCACGAGCATCGCCGCCGACGTGAACGGCGCGAACACGACGGCGTACACACGGTAGAGCTGCGCAAGGCCCAGCATGCGCCCGAGCGGACGCGTTGCGCACAGCAGCTTTGGAGTGAACTCCCCGAGCGCCAGCATCGTGCACGCCGCGCAGAAGCTCCACGCCGTGCGCGCCGCAAGCGATCCCGGGAACAGCTTTTCGGCAAGCGCGGCCGAGGCGGACGAAAACACCACGCTCCCCAGGTTGTTCCCCACCAGCAGTCCCGTGAGCGTGCGCGACGCCTCCTGCAGCGCGCGCTCGATTATAATCGCCGCCTTGCTCCCCTCGCGCGCCATGTGCACGATTCTGCCGCGGTTGAGCGAGAATATGCCCGTCTCCGCTCCCGCGCAGAACGCCGCCAGCAGGAGAGCCGCCACAACAGCCAATGCCAGAAGAGCGATCGTCATTCGTCCTCCTCCGTGCGCTGCACCGCCTCGTCAGTCTCCGCAAGCATCTCCTCGTCGCTCGCCGTCTTGGGAAACTCCATCACCTCCAGCTTCACCTGCACCACTCGCCTCTTGCGCCGCCTCAGCACCGTGGCCCTGCAGCCGTCGGCCTCGATCTGCTGGCCGATGTGCGGAATTTTCTCGGCGTGGTACGCCACCCAGCCGGAGAGCCTGTCGGCATCGCCGGCCTCGAGCTCAATTCCCAGCTCGCGGTTAATCTCGTCTAGACTGGCGCGTCCGTCGATGATCCATGCATTGCGCCCAGTCTCCTTTATGGAAGGCTCGTCTGTGGGGCATGAGAACACGCCCGGCCCCACAACGATTTCAAGGATGTCGTTGGGAGTGATGATGCCTGCCGTGCCGCCGTATTCGTCCAGCACCACCGCAAGCGGCTTGCGGCTCTTGCGGAACGCCACGAGGAGGTCGTCGAGCGTGACCTGCTCGGGCACGAAGAACGCCTCCTCGATCTTGCCCGTGCGGGCCTCCACGATGCCCTCGATGACGTCAGGCGAACGCCGGAACACGGGAAGGTAGGCGTGGCGCGCCTTCGCGAGCGTGGCGCGGCGCACTTCGTCCGGACGGTCAGAGTCGAGCCCTTCGATGTCCACGCGAGGCGTCATCTCGTCGTTCGCGTGCAGCTCGGAGAGGCGCAGCACGCCCTCGATCATCTCTGCGTCCACCGGCGAGAAGCCGCCTCCGTTTTCGCTCACGGCATCGAGCACCGAGACAAGTTCCACGTCGGAAAGAGCCTTTCGCTCCTTCTCGAGCGCAGGCGCAAGCACGCGCGACGCGAACGCGAACACTTTGTTGAAAGGCGCGAACAGGACGCGGCACAGCAGCATCGCCCGCGCGCACGCAGGCGCCAGGCGCTCAGCGTGCCGCAGCGCGAGGCGCTTCGGCGTGATCTCGCCGAAGAGGAGCAGCAGCACCGTCATCACCGGCACCGCCACGAAGCCGCCCCACTCGGGCAGGGCCTTCGCGAAGAGGCTGTAGCCGATTGTGGCCACTGCGAAGTTCACGAAGGTGTTGCCCACGAGGATGGTGGAGAGAAGCGTGGACGAATCCTCCACGCACCTGCCGATGCGCGCATCGGCCTTCGCGCTGCGGGCGCGTATTCTGGCGCGCTGCACGCCCGTGAGCGAGAAGAGTATCGTCTCGGAGCCCGAAAAGAACGCCGAAAGGCAGAAGAGAACGGCCAGAGCCGCGATGGAGAGGACGTCCATTCAGGCGTCAGCGCTGCACTCTGGCGTTTCCGGCGTACACGTCCCACACCTGCTTCTCGTCGGCGGGCTCCGCGTAGTCGTTGAGGCTCGAGGCCGCCATCACGCCGCTCGCCCATCCGAACTGAGCGCACTTGTCGCCGCTCCATCCCTTGAGAACGCCGTATAGCAGGCCGCCCGTGAACCCGTCGCCTCCGCCGATGCGGTCCAGAACGTCGATGTCGCGCGGCTCCTCAACGAACCACTTGCCTCCCTCGCGCACGATGGCGCCCCAGAGGTGGTGGTCGGCCGACACGACCTGGCGCAGCGTGGTGGCGTACATCTGCGCCTTCGGATACTTCTTCGCCACCTTCTCGATCATTTCCTTGAAGGACGCGATCTTGCCGGATAGGTCCTTGCCGCCAGCCTCGGGCCCCTTGAAGCCGAGGCAAAGCTGGAAGTCCTCCTCGTTGCCCACGAGGATGTCCGCAACGGACGCTATCTGGTGGAACGCCTTCGCGAGCTCGGCCTCGCGTCCCTTCCAGAACGTGGCGCGGTAGTTGAGGTCGAACGAGACGAGCGTGCCGTACTTCTTCGCGGCCTTAGCGATCGCGAGGCAGCACTTGGTGGTCTCGGGGCTCATCGCGGCGATGAGGCCGGAAAGGTGGAGTATCTGCACTCCATCCTTCTCGAATATCTGCTTGACGTCGTAGTCCTTCGCGTCGAGCGTGCGGCCGATTTCGCCTGCGCGGTCGTTCCACACGCGCGGCGCACGAAGGCCGAAGCCGCTGTCAGCGATGTTGAACTGGTGGCGGTAGCCCCACGGACCGCCCTGCGGCACGTCGGGGCCCGTGAAGGCGATGTTGCGCGCGCGCAGCTGCGCCTTGATGAACGCCGCCATCGGGCTGCCCGCCACGAAGCGCGTCATCACCAGGCACTCGGGTCCAAGCGAACTCGTGACGTTCAGCACGTTCGTCTCGGCGCTCGTCGCCTGGAGGAGGAAGCGGTTCGAGTTGTGCACCGCCATCCTGTTCTCGGGTGTGATGCGGAGGCCCATGGACGAAACGCACGCCACGGCGTACTTGCAGTTCTTGCGCACTTTGATCATTGCTGTATGCCTTTCATTGTTGTTTTTCCGAAGTCACTCAATCGGCCCCCACCGGTGTGTGGCGAACGGCCAGAACACGCCGCCCGCTATGCCCACGAGGTTCTTCGCGGGAACGGGTCCCCAGTAGCGGCTGTCGTAGCTGGAGGGCGAGTTGTCGCCGCATGCGTAGTACTCGTCGGGGCCAAGCGTCACCACGTCGCCCGGCATGCTGAGGGTTCGCCCGGGTTCGCTGTAGTCCTGCCGTCCGCTAGGCCTGTACCCTGCGTACGGATACGCCTTCTCATGCCACTTGTCGTGGTTCTGTATCTGCGCAATGCGGCGGGGAGTCATCGGCTTCTCTCCGTTCACGCGCAGCTCGAACGCCGGCTGACCGTCCTTCTCACCGGCCGCGACGATCGAGAGCTTCTCGCCGGGCAAGCCGGTCATTCGCTTGATGTAGTGCGTGCCCTGCTGCAGCTTGGGGATTCCTGTGGTGGAGAACACCATCACGTCGCCGCGCCGGGGATGCCTGAAGTTCCAGAGCCAGCGGTTGACGAAGAGGAAGTCGCCGGAATGAACGTAGCCGCTCCAGAGGATGTCGCCCTTTAGCACCGAGGAGCCTTCGCGAAATCCGTTCGGCAGCGTTGCCACTTCGTAGCTGTAGGGTCCGTCTCCCGTCTCAGTGGGGTGAAGCACGTCGGTGGGAATGAGCATCGACTCGCTTGCACCCTCCGCTCCGCTGAAGACGCGCATGTCGTAGTGGCCCGTGTTCGTGGCCCTGAAGCGGAGCGTGCCGTTGAAGGGAGCGCGGTAGCATTCGTACATCTTGCCGGTGACGAGCCACTTGTACCATCTGAGGCCCGGAAGCGTGTCCCACACCGTCGCATCCTCCGGCTTGCACGAGATGGAGTGGTTGCCGTAGAGCGTGGGCTGCATGGACCCGGTGGGGATGTGGAACGGCTCGTAGAAGTACGCCCTGAACGCCATCGCGACGGAAATCGACACGACAAGAATGTCGAGCCATTCGCGGCACGTCGCCCAGCTCTTCGGCGGATTGAGCTCTGTCAACAGCTCAAAGCATTTCTCCGCGTCGCGCGCTTTCCAGGCCGCGCACAGGCTCTGCATCGCCTCGCCGTGCTCGCCGCCAGCGGAGTACGCCGGCAGATCCTCGTACGACAAAACGAACGTGCGCGCCTCGGAAAGCACCGCCTTCCTCAGCTTCGCCTCCTTCGCCTTCTTCGAGAAAGGCACCACTCCCCTGCACAGGGAATAAACGCTCCAAAGCACGAAGAGAGCCGAGAGTATCGTGGCTCCTCCGAAAAGAATCGTGTTCATCTATCAGTATTCCTCTCGCAGCTGCATTCTGTTCTCCTGGCGGAGTTTTCTTTTTCCGTGGCCGTCATTGCGATCTGTCCATAGACCATCACGTCAAGATTTTACCACATATCGGCCCCATCTCGCAACACTTTCGCGTTTTCAGTGAACGGTGAGCTCGTTGGCGTCGGGCTCGCGCACCTTCCACGGGAACGCGCCCAGCTCCACGAGGGCCTCGCCCACGAGGAAGAGCGAACCGCACACCACGAGCGAGCCGCCGCACGACTGCGCCCAGGCGACTGCGCGCGCGAGCGCCTCGGGAAGGTTCCTGCATGCATGGGCCGCCGTGAAGCCCGAGAGATGCATGCGCTCGGCAACTGACTCCGGGTCGAGCGAGCGCGCGTTGCGGATCGGCGTGGCCCAGCCATGAGTGGCGATCGCGCTCATGATGCGCAGATGCGCAAGCACGTCCTTGTCGCCGCAGAATCCGGCCACCATTCCCACTGGACCATGCGTGCCGAGGCCCATGTGGCGCAGAGAGTCGCGCAGGGCCACCGCGCCGTCGGGATTGTGCGCGCCGTCGAGGTAGATCGTCACGCCGTCCGCATCCACTCGCTGGCAGCGTCCGGGCCACGTGACCTGCGAGAGCCCCTTTACGACGGCGTGGTCGGGGATGTCGAGCCCGGCGTAGCGCACGAGCGCGTCGATCGCCGCGAGCGAGGTCATCGCGTTCTCCACCTGATACGCGCCCTGCAGGGCGAAGCGCACGGGCGGCAGCTTGCGCGTGGCGGTGGTGAGCGTGAGCGGGTCCATCCGCACGAGCGACACGTGATCGTCGGCCGAGATGAAGGGACACCCGTTGAGCGAGGCGGCGCGCGCCACCACGTCGCGCGCGGCGACGGGCATCGCGCCGCACACCACCGGGCGCCCCTCCTTCACGATTCCCGCCTTCTCCTCGGCGATCATTGCGTGCGTGGTGCCAAGCCAGTCGCAGTGGTCGAGGCCAATGCGCGTGATCACGGAGACGAGCGTCGTGGCGACCACGTTCGTCGCGTCGTAGCGTCCGCCAAGGCCAGTCTCAAGCACCACCACGTCAACGCCCGCCTCCGCATAGAACGCGAACGCGACGGCGGTGAGCGCCTCGAAGAACGTGGTCTCGATTCCTCGCTCGCGTTCAAGGCGCTCCACAACGTCCATCACCCGCACCACCACAGGCTCCAGCGCCTCGTCGCTCGCCGCCTCTCCGTTCAGGAAGAAGCGCTCGTTCACCGTCACGAGATGCGGCGACGTGTATCTGCCCACGCGGTATCCAGCCGCGCGCAGCACCTCGTCGATTATCGCGCACGTGGCGCCCTTCCCGTTCGTGCCAGCAACATGCACGAAGCGCAGCGAGTCCTGCGGATCGCCGAGCTCCTTCAGAACGGCGCGCATCACGTCGAGTCCGGGACGCATCCCGAAACGCCGGCGATCCATTATCTTTCCAAGCCTTGAGCCTTCTTGCAGCTCCATCACAAACCTCCTTTGCGGTCTACCGCCCCGCCCATCTGGCCACCGCCACCGCTCCAAACGCAGTCAACGCGTATCCCGCCAAAATCACCCAAAGCACCCAGTCGCTGAGCAGCACCTTCTCGGGCCGCCCCACGTCGTCCTTCCTTCCGCGTCCATACACCAGCGCAAGATACCTTCCCACCCCCAGCGCCACGAACGCCGATGTGAACACTAGCCCCCTCGTTCCGAACCTCGCCACGGTGTCCGGCGCGAGCGTGTAGCACGAGTACACCGCCACCGTCGCAACGGCCGCGGCCACTATCAGCGCGTCGAGGGCCACAGGGTGGTAGCTCTTCAGCACCGCGCGGCTCGCCGCCGCGCACCCGCGCTCATGGCGACGCTTGCATAGCGCGAGGAACAGCGCCAGAAGGAACGTGCACGCAAGAAGCCACGGCGATATGCGAGCCGAAATAACGGCAGCGCCCGCGACAGCGCGCAGAACGAACCCCACCGCGATCACGGCGACGTCAACATACGGCAGCCGCTTGAGGAAGCCGGAATACGCGCACTGCAGCACCGTGTAGAGAAGCAGCACCGCAAGCCCGCCCGTGCGCTCCGGACGATGCAGCACGAGATAGCACGGGAACGCGAGCCCCACCGCGAAGAGCGCCAGCGCCGCGCGCACCGCGGCCACCTGCGTGATGAGACCTGCGGCGATGGGACGCTTCCGCTTCACCGGGTGCAGCCGATCTGCCTCAAAATCCGAGACGTCGTTCAGCAAATAGAACGCGCTGGAGACAAGCGAGAACGAAAGCGCCATCGCGCAAACGAGAATGAACGGACGCCACCCGCGCGCCACAGACGCCTGCGACGCGTCCGCCACCGCGAAGGCCCACGCCGCGAAAACGACGGCGTTCTTCGTCCACTGGTTCAGACGAATCGCTCTCAGCAAGGTCTTCACGCCTCTCAGCCTCCAGAGAATCGAAGCTTGAACACCATCTTGAGAGTTTCCGCGGCGATTGAGCCTGAAATCTTCGAGGCCCCGGCCCTGCGCTCCGAGAAGACGATCGGCAGCTCCTTTATGCGCATTCCCGCCTTCCAGAGCCGCCAGTTGACTTCCATCTGGAACGAGTACCCAAACGACTTCACGCACGAGAAGTCGCCGAGCTTCTCAAGCGCCGCGCGTGTGAAGCACTTGAACCCTCCGGTTGGATCCTTCACCGGAAGTCCGAGAACGATGCGAATGAATATTCCTCCCGCGCGAGAGATGGCCCATCTTTTGAACGGCCAGCCCACGCAGCGTCCGCCCTTCACGTAGCGCGAACCGATCATCACGTCGGCATCGCCCTCGAGAAGGCGCGGAACGTCTTTCGGATCGTGCGAGAAGTCGCAGTCCATCTCCACAACGTGCGTGGCGCCCATCTCGAGCGCCTTCGCGAACCCTGCCACGTACGCGCGGCCAAGGCCCTCCTTGCCGGCGCGGTGCAGCACGGCGATGCGATCGTTGGCCGCGCAGAGCCCGTCGATGATCTCGCCGGTGCCGTCGGGCGAGTTGTCGTCGACGAAGAGAATCCGCCCCTCGGGGGGCAGATTCTCCAGCACCGCCTCGGCCATCGCCGCGACGTTCTCCTTTTCGTTGTAGGTGGGTATTACGACTACGGGCTTTTTCATTTCGGAAATGACGCTATTTCGAGAAGCGCACCACGAAGCCGCCACCTGGCGCCATCTTGAGCTTGAGCGCGTCGCCGGCCTTGACCGACTTCTTCTCGTGCACGTATTTGACGGGCTCTTCGGCGCTTTCAGGCGCGTCGCGGAATATCTCCGCCTTCCACTCGCCTTCGCCGAGGAAGCATGTCTTCAGCTCGAATTCGCGCGCTTCGCGGTTCGCGATCGCGGCAGCGTACCACGAGCCGTCCTTCGCGCGGCGCGCCGCGGCGGCGAACGTCTCGGGGCATCCGCCGAGGCCGACCGTGGCGTCCCAAACGACTGGCGTCTTGGACATGAACTCGAAGCACTCCATGTTCTTCTCGTACTTTGTGGGCGAGTCGCAGAGCATCTGGAGCGGCGCCTCGTAGAGGGCCATGAGCGCCATCTGGTGGCAGCGCGTGCCGACGGAGCCGGGGTTGCGTCCGTTGCCCTTGTAGGCGCCGATCTTGTAGTTGTCCATCGCGCCGGGCGTGTAGTCCATCTGGCCGGCGGTGAGGCGCAGGAAGAAGGCCGCAACGTCGTTGTAGCACATGTCCTTGTCCACGCGGCCCCACTTCATCTGCTCGAGGCCGTGGATGCCCTCGTAGTTGAGCACGTTCGGGAAGCGGCGGTGCAGGCCCACGGGACGATACACGCCGTGGTAGTCGAGCAGCATCTTGTGCCTGGCGCACGCTTCGGCGCAGCGCTCGAGGAACACGGCCACCTCAGCGTCCGCGCGGTCCATGAAGTCCACCTTGAATCCCTTGGCGCCGAGCTTGGAGAAGTGCGCGGCCACCTTCTCCTCCTCGCCGTACACCTGCGCCCAGGCCATCCACAGGATGATGCCCACGCCCTTCTTGTTGGCGTAGTCGATGAGGTAGGGCACGTCCACCTTCGGGCTGTACTCCCAGATGTTGAGCTTGGCGCTCCAGCCTTCGTCGAAGATCACGTATTCGACGCCCGTCTTGGCGGCGAAGTCGATGAAGCGCACGTAGGTCTCGGTGGTGCAGCCCTGGGGATCGCCCTTGTTGTCAAAGGCGTTCCACCAGTCCCAGGCGACCTTGCCGGGCTTCACCCACGAGAAGTCGGCGCCCTTCTCGGCAGGCGCGGCGAGTGCGTAGACGATGTCGGCCTCGCAGAGTTTGGAGGGGGAGTCGGCGAGAATGAACGTGCGCCAGGGGAGCGTGCGGGGCGCGTCGGCCTTGGCGATGTAGGCCTCGCTCTCCTTCACGCGCACCCAGCGGCCGCCCTTCTTGAGGCCGGTCTCGCGCCCCCATCCGCCCACGCGGTCCGTCGTCTTCGGATAGCGGGCGAAGAGCGACTTCAGGCGTGCACCCCCGGCGATCTGCTCCACGTCGCCGAGGTACCATGCTGGATACGCGCGCACGTCGCTTTCGGTCACGGCCACGGTCTTGCCGCCGACCGAATACACGAACGGCATGTAGAACGCCTTCTTCGAATCCGTCTTGAGGGACGAGGCGTCGGCGAACTCGGGAACAGTCTCCTCGCAGCCGAGCGAGCCGCGTCCAGTGCGGTTGAACCAGCAGCGCGCTGCCTTGGGTACCGTGACGTCCGCGCGTTCGCTGCCGATCACGCCGGGCTTCTTAAGCTCAATGCGGTACGCGACGCCATCCTTGCGCGCGACGAGGCGCACGGCGAAGTCGTCGAAGTCGGCAAGGCTCCACTTGCATTCACCGTCCACCGACGCCTTCTTGTACACGGGCACCGCGATGGTTCCGCTCTCGGAGCCTGTGGACTTGGCGACTAGCTTCGCGCCCTTCTCGAGGCTCTTGCCGTCAAGGCTCACGCCGATCGGCGTGCGGGCCACTACGATCGCGCCGTCCTTGGCAACCTCATACGCCAGGGGATTCGTGTAGAGGCGGATCTCGTTTCCGCCGAAGGAGGCCGTGAGATCGGCAGCCCAGGCGTACGCGCAGGCGCAGGCCGAAACGAGCGTGAAGATGAGATTCCTGCTTTTCATTTGCTTTCCTGTGGTTATGGGGTTAGCCTATCATTCCGCCGTTGACGGAGATTATCTGGCCGGTGATGTACGAGGCGTCGGGACCGGCGAGGAACGCCACGCACTTGGCAATGTCCTCGGCGGTGCCGAAGCGCTTGAGCGGAATCGTGTCCATGTACGCCTTCTTCACGTCGTCCGGAAGAACGTCCGTCATCTTCGACTGGATGAATCCAGGCGCCACCGCGTTGCAGCGCACGTTGCGCGAGCCGAGCTCCTTGGCGGTCGTCTTGGTGAGCGCGATCACGCCGCCCTTTGATGCGGTGTAGTTTGCCTGGCCGGCGTTGCCCATGATGCCCACGACAGAGGCGATGTTGATAATCGCGCCGCCGAGCTGGGTGCCGTCGGGGGACTTGTTCTTCATCATCGGGCGCGCGACGGCGCGCGTGAAGAGGAACGTGCCCTTGAGGTTCACGTTGAGGACGGCGTCCCAGTCCTCGTCGCTCATGCGCATGAGCAGGCCGTCCTTCGTGATGCCGGCATTGTTCACCATGATGTCCACGGTGCCGAACTGCGCCACCACCGCCTTCACGCAGGCGTCCACCTCTGCCGAGACGGCCACATTGCATCCAAGCGCCATCGCCTCGCTGCCTGCGGCCTTCACGATCGCCACCGTCTCCTCGCACCATTCCGCCTTGAGGTCGACCACCGCCACCTTGGCGCCGCATTCAGCGAGCTTGCGCGCTATCTGCTGGCCTATGCCGCGGCCCGCGCCTGTGACTATTGCCACCTTGCCGTCGAGATTGCCCATCTTGATTCTCCTTTTCGGTTGTTGTTCAAACTATCACTGCGCGTCGAGCGCGGCAATCGTCGCCTCGAGCGAAGCAGCGTCGCCCACGTTTAGCGTCACGAGCGACGCGTCGATCTTCTTCACGAGGCCGCTCAGCACCTTGCCGGGACCGAACTCCACGAACCTGCCGCAGCCTAGCGCCTTCGCCGCCTCAACGTCCGCCGCCCAGTTCGTGGCGCCCGTCACCTGCTCCAGCATCAGCGCCTTGATCTCGCCCGGATCGGACGAGTGGGGCTTGCCGGTGACGTTGGAGAGGACGGGGAACTTCGGCGCCGAGAACGTCACCTCGTCGAGGACCGGCGCAAGCTTCTCGCGCGCCGGCTGCATGAACTTCGAGTGGAACGCGCCCGCCGTGGCAAGCGGAATCGCGCGCTTGATGCCGAGCTCCTTCGCCGCCGTGGCCGCTGCGGCCACCTGGTCCTTCGAGCCCGAGAGCACCTGCTGCGCCGCGGAGTTGACGTTCGCCACCGTACATCCCGTCTTCTCGCAGAGGGCAGCCAGCTGCTCGGGCGTTGCGCCCACGATCGCGATCATTCCGCTCGGCACGGCCTCGCACGCCTCCTGCATGAACCTGCCGCGCGCCTCGAGCACCTTGAGCGTGGAGTCGAAGTCAAGAACTCCAGCCGCGCACAGCGCGCTCCATTCGCCAAGCGAAAGCCCCGCCGCCGCCGCGAACTGCACGCCGCGGCGCTTCTGCAGCGCCATGTACGCCGCGTAGCTCGTAACGAATATCGCGGGCTGGCAGATGTTGGATTTCGTGAGTTCCTCGGCCGGGCCCTCGAAGCACGTCTTCTTCAGGTCGAACCCCAGAACAGAGTTCGCCTTGTCGAAGAGCACCATCGCCTCGGCGTCGGCCTCCGCAAAGTCCTTGCCCATTCCAGGCGTCTGGGCCCCCTGGCCCGCAAATATGCAGCAATCGTTCATTTTCATCTCCTTAGCTTCACTGGCGCGCTGAACGCACCGCGAATATAGTACCATAAAGGAGTGCCCAAAACAAGCGCGCATCTGCGGCTTTAATCGCATCGGGCCGAGCCATTTTCGCTTTCTCCCTTGGCACCATCAGCTGAATTTGTGGTATAATCTCCGCTACCATGACAACCAACAGACGCGAATTCATCTCAAATGCGGCCGGCGCGCTCGCGCTCGGCACGCTCCCCGCAACTGCCGCCGCCGTGCGGCAGGAACCACGCTTCATCTGGTCGTATCTCGTCCACTTCGGCGTGAACTCGTGGAAGGACATTCCGCTCGAGACCCAGGATCCGACCTTGCCGGAGAAGTGGCTGACTCGCTGCTGCGCCGACCATGTCCGCTTCGACGAGCCGTCATGGCGGCGTCTTTCTGACGCCCTGGCCAAGGCAGGCTGCAACCAGATCATCATCGACCTCGCCGAGATCGTGGTCTATCCAAGCCACCCCGAGCTCGCCGTCAAGGGGAGCTGGAGCGTGGACCGCCTCCGCGCCGAAATCGCCCGCCTGCGCGGCATGGGCTTCGAGGTGATTCCCAAAATGAACTTCTCCGCCTGCCACGACACCTGGCTCAAGGAATACCACCGCATGGTCTCCACGCGGAAATACTACCAGGTCTGCGAAGATCTCATCAAGGACGTCGCGGAGATATTCGACCATCCACGCTTCTTCCACCTCGGCTACGACGAGGAGACGGCGAACCACCAGTCCCAGCACCTGTTCGCGGTCTGCCGCCAGGGCGAACTGTGGTGGCACGACTTCCTGTGGTTCGCGAAGATCACAGAGAAGACAGGGTGCCGTCCTTGGATCTGGAGCGACTACGTGTGGCACCACAAGGACGAGTTCCTCGCGCGCATGCCCAAGAGCGTGCTGCAGTCAAACTGGTACTACGGCAGCAATTTCGACGTCGAGAATATGGGCGACCGGGCCAAGTACGTCGCGGCATACGAATGGCTGGACAAGGCGGGATTCGACCAGGTGCCGACCGGCTCCAACTTCAGCAGCGACGTCAACTTCGCCGGCACGGTCAAGTTCTGCGACGCACACTGCCGCCCAGAATTGCTCAAGGGATACATGATGGCGCCCTGGACGCGTACGTTCGCAATCCACGAGGAGAAGTCGATGCAGGCCATCGCGCAAATGGCCGCCGTAATCAAGAATCGCGGTTAGCTCCCGTCATCGCGCTGCTTTGTGGAGTAGGGCATTCCGCCTCGGTGTTTCCGGTGCGGAAGCCCCCTCTTCAAACCGTGCGTGCGGATTTCCCGCACACGGCTTCCCGTGTGAAACTGGTGTCATCGGTATCTCCTT
>Ga0310695_10003258_pt1 | contig 32280 bp, 30 predicted proteins | sample RumenRJG_04DNA_FD_203882 | JGI IMG/M metagenome (GOLD analysis project Ga0310695, IMG submission 203882) | Bovine rumen microbial communities from Lethbridge, Alberta, Canada - RJG_04 (v2) (version 2) | ecosystem: Host-associated > Mammals > Digestive system > Stomach > Rumen | place: Canada...
AACCTCTCCGTCTTCCCAGAGCCTTTCGAGGTCATAATATTCTCTTGCCTCCTCGGAAAACACATGAACTATCACATCAACGTAATCAAGCACTATCCATGTATCCGAGCGGTGTCCGTCAACGTGCGTTACACTGATACCTGCCTCGTCAAGTTTCACTTCCACTTCATCGGCAAGTGTTTTAACGTGTGTATTCGAGCCGCCTGCGGCTATGACAAAATAATCTGCAATAGAGGATATATCCGATATTTTGATAATTTTGATGTCAATACCCTTTTTATTGTCAAGTATTTGTGCCGCCAATTTTGCTGTTTCCAAAGATGTCATTTTCTTTCCTCCAAAAAATTTATTTTTTCGCTTTAAGAGCTGCCATATAATTATATCCTGCAAAGGTGTCGGGTGCTATGGTTACTTTTCTCTGAGCCAGGTCGGCTATTGTAAATGCCATTCCCTCCAATACCGCTTCATCAAGGTCTTTATCGGCTATTTTACGCATTCTTTCAACTCCGTCATAATCTCTGTCTGCCGATATGAAATCCGCCACAAATATCACTTTTTCCAGCACCGTCATATTTTCCCTGCCTGTCGTATGGTAGCGTATGGAATTGATTATATCTTCATCAGTAATTCCCAATTCTGCTTTTACAAATGCACTTCCCGAAATAGCGTGCCATAGCTTGCGAGATAAATTTTTCATTTCACTTGCAGAAATGCCTATTTTTTCCATCAATGCAAGCTGTTCATCATCGGGAGTTTCCTTTGTAACGTCATGCAGAATACCTGCAATTTCCGCTTTCTGCACATCTGCACCATACTTTTTGGCAAGCCTTACCGCCTCTTTTGCAACATTCTTTGAATGCTTTAAGCGAGCCAATTTCATTCGCTTGCTTATAATTTCCTCATAGTCCTTTACAGTCAATTTTACTCAACTCCGTTTTCCAAAAATACACTTTATATTATATCAATAAAATTTCCGTCTTTCAAGACTATTTTAAAAAAACCTTTCCAAAGACTTTCACATCTTTGAAAAGGTCATTTTTATACAAAAATATCTTTTGCAGTTTTTATTTCCTCGTCGGCAGGCAGAGGGGTATTTTCAAGCGGATACGGAATACCCAATTTTTCCCATTTTGCCAGCCCGAATGTATGATACGGCAATATCTCTGTTTTTTCAACTGTCTTTAAAGTTGAAATGAAATCATGCATTTCTTTCAAAGAAGCTTTATCATCAGTCAATTCAGGCACTAAAACGTGTCTTATCCACATTTTCTTGTTGTTATCCGAAAGCCACTTTGCAAAGGCAAGTATGTTTTCATTTCCAAAACCCGTCAATGCTTTATGTTTTTCGCTGTTCCACTCTTTCAAATCAAGTATTACCAAATCCGTCACACTCATCAACTTTTCAAAATCCCCGTTTTCACAAAAAGGCTGTCCCGACGTATCCAAAGCTGTATGAATACCGTCTTTTTTGGCAAGCGTGAAAAATTCCGTGACAAATTCCTTTTGAAGCAAAGGCTCTCCACCGCTTACTGTAATTCCGCCATTATTTTTCCAATATGTTTTATAGCGTTTTGCACGGTTATACAGATTTTCGGCAGTCCATTCTTCACCGCCAGATAAATTCCACGTTTCAGGGTTATGGCAGTATTTGCAACGCATTTTACAGCCCTGCATAAATACCACAAATCTCACACCGGGACCGTCAACCAATCCGAAAGTTTCCAATGCATTGACATGACCGATAATTTTATTATCCATAAAACACCTCAATAAAACCTGCAATGTGCAATAAAACCGCTGTCGGTAATCATTGCACATTGCTAATTGCTAATTTCACATTGTCTTGTGGCAGGTGCGGGCAATTACATCAAGCTGTTGCTCTCTTGTCAGGTCTATGAATTTTACGGCATAACCCGATACACGAATAGTGAAGTTTGCATACTCCTCTTTTTCGGGGTGTTCCATAGCGTCAAGGAGTTTTTCCGTGCCGAATACATTGACATTCAAGTGATGTGCCCCTTGGTCAAAATAGCCGTCCATGACCTGCACGAGATTGTTAATTCTCTCCTGTTCGTCATGTCCGAGAGCGTCGGGGTGAATGGTCTGAGTATTGGAAATGCCGTCTAATGCCCAATGATAAGGCAATTTGGCAACGGAATTGAGTGACGCAAGCAAGCCGTTTTTCTCTGCACCGTAGCTCGGATTTGCACCGGGGGCAAGAGGTGCACCCGAACGCCTGCCATCGGGCATATTGGAAGTTGCCTTTCCGTAAACAACGTTTGATGTGATAGTCAAAATAGATGTAGTGGGTTCGGAATTTCTGTAAGTATGATGTTTTTTGATTTTCTCAAGGAAAGTTTTGAGAAGCCACAACGCAATATCGTCTGCACGGTCATCATCATTTCCGTAACGTGGAAAATCGCCCTTTGTGGAGAAATCAACAGTTATTCCTGCGTCATCTCTGAGAGCCTTTACAGTTGCATATTTGATTGCACTCAGAGAGTCAACTACATGGGAAAATCCTGCAATACCTGTTGCAAAAGTTCTTCTCACGTCTGTATCTATCAAAGCCATTTCAGCGGCTTCATAGTAATATTTATCATGCATATACTGAATGAGATTAAGCGTATTGACATACAAGCCTGCCAGCCAGTCCATCATGATTTCATATTTCTCTATAACCTCGTTATAATCGAGAATTTCAGACTTTATCGGACTGTAAGCAGGTGCAACCTGCTCACGGCTTTTTGCGTCAACACCACCATTGATTGCATACAAAAGGCATTTTGCCAAATTTGCCCTTGCTCCGAAAAACTGCATTTCTTTACCCGTCTGAGTTGCGGAAACACAGCAGCATATTGAATAGTCATCGCCCCATACAGGTTTCATTACATCATCATTTTCATACTGCACGGAGCTTGTATTGATAGACACCTTTGCGGCATATTTCTTGAAGTTCTCGGGAAGTGCGGAAGAATATAATACCGTCAAATTGGGTTCGGGAGAAGGTCCCATATTTTCCAGAGTATGCAGGAAACGGAAGTCATTTTTCGTTACCATAGAGCGGCCATCTACACCGATACCTGCCACTTCCAAAGTTGCCCAGACGGGGTCGCCCGAAAACAATTCATTATATGACGGAATTCTTGCAAACTTCACCATTCTGCATTTCATTACAAAATGGTCAATCAATTCCTGAGCCTCTTTTTCGGTAATTACTCCGTCATTCAAATCTCTTTCAATGTATATGTCAAGGAACGTTGACACTCTGCCGACACTCATAGCGGCACCGTTCTGAGTTTTGATAGCGGCAAGATAACCGAAATACAGCCATTGTACAGCCTCTCTTGCATTTGTTGCAGGCTGTGAAATGTCGTAGCCATATATTTTCGCCATTTCTTTCATGCCCTGTAAAGCTCTTATCTGCTTTGCCAATTCTTCACGAAGTCTGATAACGTCATCTGTCATAGTGCCGTCACCGCAGTTGTCAAGGTCCTGTTTTTTGTATGCAATCAAATTATCTATGCCGTAGAGGGCAACTCTCCTGTAATCCCCGACAATTCTGCCGCGTCCGTAAGTATCGGGCAAACCTGTGATAATTTTATTATGTCTTGCTTTTTTCATTTCGGGGGTGTATGCGTCAAACACACCTTGATTATGCGTTGTCACATACTCCGTGAAAATTCTGTGCAGTTCGGGGTCCGGTGTATAGCCGTTTGAAGTGCAAGCCTGCTCAGCCATTTTAATTCCCCCAAAAGGCATGAATGCCCTTTTCAAAGGAAAGTCTGTCTGTAAGCCGACTATTTTTTCCAATTCGGGTTCGTCTTCAATAATATACCCTGCACCGTATGCGGTAAGACCTGAAACAACTTTTGTTTCCATGTCGAGAACACCGCCCTGCATTCTCTCTATTTTCTGATAAGCCTGCACTTTATTCCAAAGCTTTTCAGTTGACTCCGTCGCACCCTCAAGAAAACTCTCGTCACCGTTATATGAATGATAATTTTTCTGAATAAAATCCCTTACATTTATCTCCTGTTTCCACATTCTTCCTTCAAAGCCATGCCATGCTTTATCGTTTTCCATTCTCTTGAACATACACAAAAACCCCTCTCGATAAAATCTCTGATTAAATAATATAGCCGTTTGGGGAATTTGTCAACATCTGAAACGGCTCTCGCAAAATTATCGTTTTTATACACAAAATATCCCTGTTATTACAAATTCAAATAGACAAATTAACGGTCATTTTTTGGCACACGACACAATATATTGTGTTTTAACTTTTCAGAAATACTATATATTGTATTTAACTTCATTGAATAGATTTCAAAAAGTCCGTGAAATATTCGGGCAGAGGTGCGGAAAATGCAAGTATCTCATTGGTGCGTGGGTGAGTGAAAGAGATATAATATGCATGAAGGCATTGACCGTTGAGTTTTGTAAGATATTTTTTTCCGCTGTAAACGGGGTCACCTGCAACGGGGTGTCCGATATATGCCATGTGTACTCTTATCTGATGAGTACGCCCTGTTTCAAGGGTAAGCTCAACATGAGTATAGCCGTTATATCTTGCAATTACTTTGTAATGCGTGACGGCATTTCTTGCATTTTTCAGAGTGACAGCCATTTTTTTTCTGTCGGTCTGATGTCTGCCTATGGGAGCATTTACTGTGCCTGTATCGTCTTTTACGTTTCCAATCACAACAGCCTGATATTTTCTTGTAAAGGAGTGTTCTTTTATCTGCTCGGCAAGAATGTTGTGTGCAAAGTCGTTTTTGGCAACTATCAAAAGACCGCTTGTATCTTTATCTATTCTATGGACAATTCCCGGTCTGATAATGCCGTTGATACTTGAAAGCCTGTCACCGCAATGATACATCAAAGCATTGACAAGCGTTCCTGTATAATTGCCTGTTGCAGGGTGTACAACCATTCCTCTGGGCTTGTTTACAACAAGCAGGTCATCATCTTCATAAACGATGTCAAGCGGAATGTTTTCGGGCAGAGCCTCGCAAATTTCGGGTTCGGGCATATTTACGGTAATTTCATCGCCTGTTTTAATTTTCAAATTTTTATCGGGGATTTTGCCGTTGACGGTCACGCACCCCTCTGCAATCAGTTTTTGCACGGCTGAACGTGTCATATTCTCGGCATTTTCCGAAATATACTTATCAATTCGGGCATTTGCGGAGTTTTCCTCTATTTTAAAGAATATTTCATTCATTTTGATTTCCTTTCATGCCTGCAATAAGGGAAATTGCAAGCAGGATCGCACCTATTGTTACACAGTAATCCGCAAAGTTGCAGATGGGCGGAAAAAATGATAATGAAAGATAATCTACGACAAATCCCCTGAAAACCCTGTCAATGAGATTTCCCAAGCCTCCGCCTATGATAAGGGCAGAGGATATATAAAAAATCTTTCCCGTAAAGGTCTTTTTCACTATCATATAGATAAAAGCCCCTATAATAACAAGCGTAAATATAGAGAATATCCAGAACATTCCCTGAAACATTCCGAAAGCAATTCCCCTGTTTTCGACATAGACAAGCGAAAATACATTATTGATTACGGAAACGCTCCCCGCAGGTGCAATGTCTTTCAAGATAAAATATTTTATAACTTGGTCAATTCCCGCAAGAACTGCCGAACATATCAGAATTATCGTCAAAGTAACTGCCAAAATTATCACCTCATAAAAAGTGTTGAGAGTTGAGAGTGGAGAGTGAAGTTGACGTGACTGCCTCACTCTCCACTCTCCACTCTCCACTCTTCAAAAAGTTTTCAGCCTTTTTCATTTACAAAGTTGATTTTAAGACCGTCAAATTTATTTGACACTCCCGAAGAATTGAATACCACTTCATCTTCTGCAATTTCCTTTTTGCCGTCGCTTGTTTCAACGGTTATCTGTCTGCCCTCTTTTCTATGTATGGGAGCTTTTTCGGCATTTTCTTTCAGCTTTTCAATCACCGTTTCGGAAGTCACAGGCTTTTCTGTCGGGTAGTTTTCATTCATGCTTGCCTGATATTTTTTGCAGTCCTCGTCACAGGGAAGTTTTTCGACAAATTCCACCTGCTTTTTATACATTTCAAGCAAATTTGCTTTGAATTTCGAGGACTCGTCCTGCAAAACCGATATATAAACTTTCTGATCCTCTATGATTTTGTTGTTTTCCTCAACGCATTGTGCGGAACTCGAAAGGGCATCATCAAGAATCATTTTTGCCTTTTCGCTTGACGCGTAAAAATTGTTTTGAGCGGTCTTTTCGGACTCCTCAACGATTTTCTTTGACTTCTCGACAGCCTCGCTCATGATTTTTTCAGCCTTGGAAGATGCCTCTTTCATCAGATTTTTAGCAGCCATTTCAGCCGTTATAATGGCATTCTGTACACTGTCGGCTTTTTCCTCATGCACCTTTATCTGTTCTTCAAGCTCGGCTATCTTGCTTTCAAGGCTTTTCACCGTTTCCGTCACCTCGTCAACAAAGTTGTCAACGTCGGCACAAACATACCCTTTGATAAAAGAAAAGCGTGATACTTCCCTGAAACTGATATTTTCTATTTCACTCAACGTCAGCATATAAACAGTCCTTTCCGCACAGCATATTTATCAAACATCAAAAATATACATTATCGCTTTCCACTTCGTCCATCAGGTCGTCACCCGTGATGTCGATATGACTCGGCATGACAATATAAGTATCTTCGGCAACTCTGCTTATTTTTCCGTTGTGTGCGTATGCAACACCGCCCAAAAAGTCTATTATTCTCTTGGCAACATCTTTATTTGTCTGCTCCATGTTGAGAATAAGAGTATCTTTCTGGATAAACCTGTCAGCCATTGTGGTAATGTCCTTGTCAAATGTTTCGGGCTTGAAAAGAACAAAATGAACTTTATTTTCCTCATTCTGTGCTTCCTGTGGAGCCTGCTCTGTATTTTCAGCCACTTCCTCACTTCCTTTCTGCTGGTCATCATTATTATTTTCAGGCTCGGCTTCCGCTTCGCCCTCGTCTTCATCACTGCCGTCTATGTAGTGATCTTCGTAGTCGTCAGCCATGTCTTCTTCTTCGGCTTTCATCATATTGCCGAATTTTTCCATCATCCAACCCATAACGCATTTTCCTCCAAAATCATTTTATTTGTCAAAGTCACCTGTAAATCCTCTGTCCAAACAGGCGTGAACCCACTCTCACCATGTTGGCACCCGAAAGTACAGCCTCCTCGTAATCGTCAGACATACCCATTGAAAGATAGTCCATACATACATTATCCGATTTTTTGCACGAAAAGTCAATAAATAATTGATACATTTCATCAAAAAATTTGCAGACTTCGATTTTTTCTTTACATATAGGCGGTACTGTCATCAATCCCCTTATTTTGATATTAGGCATTTCCGAGATTTCCCCTATCAGTTCATCAAGTTCTTCTTTCAGAACCCCCGATTTATTTTCCTCTCTGCCTATATTCACCTCTATCAGAATATTTGAAACTATCCCGTTTTTGACACTCTGCTTTGAAATTTCCGCAGCAAGCTTCCGGCTGTCAACGGATTGTATCATAGCAACTTTATCTATAATCTGCCTTACTTTATTTGTCTGCAAATGCCCGATAAACTGCAGTTCGCAGTTTTTAAGGTCATATTCCTCATATTTTGACAAAAGCTCCTGCACTTTATTTTCACCGATATGTTTCAATCCGAGAGAAACCGCATAATTTATCACAGCAGGCTCTACCGTTTTCGTTGCTGCAAGAAATGTAATTTCTTCGGGCTTTCTGCCCGACTTTTCCGCAGCCCTTGCAATATTCTCCTTTATCTCAAAATAATTTGCCCTGACATTGTCAAGAACTTCTCTGGATAATTTTTCCGTCATAAAGATTTGCTCCTTCCGTCACTATCTGGTCATATACTCTCAATACTTCCGTATCATCTGCGATATTTTCGTCTTTCACCGAAACATTGCTTATCACATAATCTTCTCCCGAATATATCGCCTCTATCTGCTTGAATGAAATTTCATTTCCTATTCTCACATACACTCCCGAGGTACTTTTTTCAACAGTCGTTTCGTTTCCGTCTTCATCAACGCTTGTATATTTCAGCGTTTTTTCGTGTACGGCTGTTTTTGGAACGTATATTCCCGTGAAATCGTCAAGCAGTATCGAAACATCTTCATTTCTCACATTCGACATCTGTTCATTCATATATGTTCCCTTCATCACTACAAGGGCATTTCCCGATTTATCGGGCTGATTGATACTTTCCATTTCCAGCAATATATTATCATTTGACACAACGGGAATATTCACTTTCAGATATGCCGCATTTTTTATTTTGATAGCGTCCTGACTGTTCACCTCAAACACGATATACCAATACACCTTGTCAATAATCTTTCCTATCACATTCTTTGAAACATCTTTTTTCTGTATTTTTCCCTCGTCCAACGCTCCCGGCATAAGTTCACTTAATTTTTTTATATCAAATGCCTGTTCATAGCCGTCTGTATGACTTGAAAAATACCCCGATACAGATGCATTGATCCCCTTGTTTTTCTGTATGGAATTATCCGATTTCTTTATCTCTTCTATCCTTGCCTTTACTTCATCTATTTTTTCCTGATAGCTTACGGATTTTTCCGTGATAAGCTGTCTTTCATTGATGGAGTAAAGCACATCAAGAATATTTTTGTCCGCTGTTTTGAGTGCCCCCTCCGCTACACTTATATTTGAACGGCAAAGAAATTCACTGATAGACTTATCTATCTCATCGGGTGTTTGCGTAAATGTGCCTATATTTTTTTCAAGCTGTTCAAGGGCGGCAAGATTTTTTTCAAGTTCATCAAGCTCCTGCTTTTTGCTTGACATATTCGCATTTTCAAAAATATCTGCAATATTCTCGTTTTTGGATACCTTGTCACCGTCCGAAACAGTGTATGAAATCACTCCGTTTTCCTTGTATTCAACATACTTTTCACTTCTTACAATATATGCATTCACATCTATCGAGTCATATACGGTCGTCTGCACTGCACTTACTGTCTTTACCTGCGTAAAGCCTGCCCTGCCGAATACATATCCCAGATAAACGATTATCAGCACCGTAACCAGTGCCGCTATCACCTTTTTGATTACCTGCTGTTTATCAAGACCTTTTTTCATTATTTTTCTCACTCTCCCCATGAAGTTAATTTTATCACCGTATCATCATTTTGTAAACCTAAATGCTAAAATTTTTTCCGCTTCCCCAAAAACATCTCCGCATTCATCTGCATATATCCATTTGATATATTCATCTTTCTTAAACCATGTCATTTGTCTTTTGGCATAATTCCTTGTAACCTGCTTTAAATTTTCCACAGCCTGTTCCAAAGTCATCTCCCCGTCAAGATACGGCTTCAATTCTTTATACCCTATTGCACCGACTGCCGTTTTCCCTATATTCTGCTTATAAAACTCCCTTGTTTCCTCCAAAAGTCCCGTTTCAAGCATTATATCCACCCGTGCATTTATCCTGTCATATAACTTCTGCCTGTCTTTATAGGCAATTCCCAATACTGTCCATTCGTAAGGTGACGGAATACTTTTTGATTTTCTGATATGCTCGGACATGGTGACACCTGTTGTTTTATATATCTCAATAGCCCTTATAATACGCTTGTTATTTGACGGGTGCAAAGTCTTTGCAATATCCTCGTCAAACTCCGCAAGCTCTTTCAAAAGTACCTCTCCGCCCTCTTTTTCATATCTTTCATTCAGTTCGTTTCTTAAATTTTCATCTGCCTGTTCGGGCGAGAACTGTATATTCTCCACGAGTGAACGCACATATAATCCCGTACCCCCGCATACTATCGGAATTTTCCCTCTTGATAAAATATCATCTATCTTGTTTTTAGCCATTTCAACATACTGTGATACGGAAAATGTTTCCGTCGGCAAGAGAAAATCCATGATATGATGAGGTATTCCGCACATTTCCTCTTTATCGGGCTTTGCAGTCGCTATATTCATTCCTTTGTATATCTGCATGGAGTCTGCCGAAATTATCTCCCCGTCATACTTCTGTGCAATTTTTATTGCAAGCGAGGTTTTCCCCGATGCAGTAGCACCCACTACCCCTATCACCTTATTATCCATTCCTATCACCGTTTATCATTATCTTCAACGCATTGACTGCCGTTTTAACTGCCATATCCGTGTCAAAATCATCTTTATCTTGATAACCAAGCTTTTTTCTCTCCTGATTCCACAAAGAATGCAATATACAGCCCATTTTTACACCCCTTACAGCACCGACTGTAAAAAGTGCCGCTGTTTCCATTTCGGACGCAAGCACCCCTGCTTTTTTCCATGCACTCCACTTATTCTCCAATTCATACGATACAGGCATACTTTCGGGGGAATGCTGTCCGTAAAAAGAGTCTTTACTCTGCACCGTTCCCACATGATACCTGTAACCCATCATTTCCGCAGACTTCACCAATGCACTTGTTACTTTAAAATCCGACACCGCAGGAAATTCTATCGGCATATATTCCTTTGAAGTCCCCTCCATTCTGACAGCCGCATTGGCTATCACCAAATCTCCCGATATAACTTTTTCCTGTATTCCTCCGCAGGTACCCACTCTTACAGCCGTTTTTAAGCCTGCCATAGCAAGCTCCTCCAATGCAATAGCCGCAGACGCTCCGCCTATACCCGTTGACATTATGATAACACGTTCTCCGCAGAGTTCGCCTGCATAAGATGTAAACTCCCTGTTTTGTGCAAGAAATTTTGCGTTATCAAGATACTTTGCAATTTTCTCAACTCTTGCAGGGTCACCCGGCAAAACAGCATATTTCGCCCCTTGTGAGCGTGTAATTCCTATATGAAACAATTTTTCCTCGTTCATTAAAAAACCTCCCGTAAAATCAAGCCTTTCCCTTGCGGAAAGGCTTTTTTATCAAAACATATCTTTCTTTTTAAGAATAATATACATAACAAGCATAAGCACTCCCGAAAATGCAACAGGAAACCACCATAACTTGTCAAACGGCAAGCCGCCTACTATATTCATTCCATAAAATCCCGATATTACCGTAGGTACTGATACCAAAAGTGTCAGAGATGCCTGTATTTTCATTATCACATTCAAATTATTGGATATGATAGACGCAAAAACGTCCATTGTATTTGTCAGAATATTCAAGTGTATAGCCGCCATATCGACAGCCTGCTTTATCTCTATCAGCACATCTTCAAGCAAGTCCTGGTCTTCCTCATACAATTTAATATACTTTCCACGCATGATTTTTTCAAGCGTCAGCTCATCTGATTTAAGCGATGACGAAAAATACACAAGTGATTTTTCTATATCCAAAAGTTGATGAAGTTCTTTATTCTTTGCCGAACGCCTGAGTTCTCTTTCGATACGGCTGCTTATTTTATCTATCTGTTTCAGATACTGCAAATACTTTGTAGCCATTTTCAGCATAATATGCAATACAAAATGCGTTTTGTAGTCTGTGCGGACATTCTTAACAACGCCCTCCGAAAACTCACTTAAAATCGTGTTGTCTTTAATGGAAACAGTTATAACGTTTTTGTCCGTTATCATAATACCGATAGGCATAGTGGAATAAGTAATTCTCTTTGCAATTCTCTCAACAACAGGCACGTCTATAATAATAAGAGTAGTGCCGTCTTCGCTGTCGATATGTGACGACTCCTCGTCATCGAGTGCGGAACGAAGCAGTTCGGGCGGTATCTTGCAGAAATCCAAAAGATATTCTACTTCGTCATCTTCGGGTGCAACGCAGTTCACCCAACAGCCCTGTTCATACTCTTTTATTTCCTCAATTCTTCCGTTTATCGTCTTGTAATAGTTTATCATATAAAATCAGCCCCTTTTGTTCGGGGGCAGAGAGTCTGTCCCCATGAACAGTATTTTAAAATTTGATTGTCATAAGGATCGGAACCCATAAACGAAAACCACCTCCCAAAATAAAAATTTTTCATATAATCCATTATAAACTTTTTTTTCGGAATAATCAACCGAAAAAACAGAAAAAGAGTGAAGAGTTGAGAGTGAAGAGTGGAGTTGCTGTATTTTGCTCCACTCTCCACTCTTCACTCTCCACTCTCTTTATGAAAGTATGCGTCAAGCATTGTATAAGCCGTACTCATTGCCGTATATGAAGCAGCACCATGCTCTATCATAACGGCTATTGCAATTTCGGGGTCATCAAAAGGTGCATAACATATAAAATTGGAATGGTCCGAACCGCTGTTTTCAGCCGTACCCGTCTTTGCGGCAACCTGTATGTCAAACGTGTTGATTATCCCATAGGCATTTGCCGCCATGTTCATAGCTTTCTGCACTTCTTTTAAATTTTCCATGCTCACGCCAAGTTCATCAACTTTTTCCGCTTTACTCTGATATACAACCTTTCTGCCGTCATACGTCACCACTTTGTCAACAACGTGCGGCTTTAATCTCACACCATTATTGGCAATCGTTGCCGCATAAGTCGCAAGCTGCAGCGGTGTAAACTGATTGTCACTTTGACCTATTGCCGCAGGCGATACAGAGGCATCATTCCATTGTTTGCCCACTTGTTCACTGTACTCGGGTCCTGCAAGAGTGCCTGCACTTTCTCCTATTTCCACACCCGTTTTTACACCAAGCCCGCACCTCTGAGCATATTTTCTTAAATTCTCTATTCCCAGAAGTCTGCCTGTTTCCGCAAAGAACACGTTACAGGAATCCTGTATCGCATAGTAAACGTTCACCCAGCCGTGATAACTCATGCACCACAATTTCAAGCCGTTTTCCGTATAAATTCCCTCACAGTCGATATATGTATCGGTTGTGATTTTTTTCTCCTGCAAAGCCGCTGACGCAATAAGCGGCTTGAACGTAGAGCCGGGAGCCAATGCCCCCTGAAAAGCTCTGTCAAACATCGGTGAAGCCGTATCATTTGCCAATTTTTCATAATCCGAATAATATTCATTCAAGTCGTATGTCGGACAGCTTGCCGCACATATTACAGAAAAATCTTTTACATTCAGCATGACAAGGGCAGCACCCTTGCAGTCACCGCCCATGTATTCATTTCCCATCCATCTTGAATAATCATTTGCATACTGCACAGCGTCTGTCAATGCCTTTTGTGCAATTCCCTGCAAGCGTGTATCTATTGTAAGATACACACTATTTCCCTGCACAGCCGCCTTTGACTTCAAAAGCGATACATTCCCCTTTGAATCCATTTCAAACGTTTTTGTTCCGCCCGTTCCTCTGAGATATTCTTCAAAAGCCTGTTCCACACCGTTTTTGCCTATCGTATCGGTATATGCATATCCCTTGTCTTTGAGTTCGTCATATTCGCTTTCGGATATAAGTCCCGTCACCCCTACGATATGCGGGGCAGACGTGCCGTTTTTATAAGTTCTGACAGCATAGCTTTCAACGGATATTCCCTTTATATCATTCAGCTTTTCGGATAAATCAAGCATTTGCACTTCGGATAGACCGTCAGCAAATATATACGGCTTTGTATAGCTGTATCCGCTTTCCTCCATGTTATATCTCACACTTGCAATATTCCTTGTCTGCTTTTTATCATAGCCCTTGCAATTATATTTTTCCGCAAGTATCGCCATACAGTCACCTGCTGTCGAATACGGGTTCATATTCAATTTATCCTTGCTTTTCATGTGGGCTACACTCTCGGATTTATCCTTGTCAAATGCATAATCCCCGTTTTTGTCAATGACAACCGGAAAACTGTCTATCCATTTTCCGCCCGTACTTTCAACAGCCTCAACTGCCCTTAAAATCGCATCATTCAGCCTGTTTTCAGGTATGAAAAGCTTATTCATCACTACTTTATAGCTTGTTTCATTTACTGCAAGCGGTACTCCGTTTTTATCAAATATTTCCCCTCTTATCCCGTCACTCTCAACGGTATAGCTTGCAGATGCCGCCGCTATCTCGTCATAATAATCAGACTGTACTATCTGCCACTCCACAAGCCTGCCAATCAATACCGCTACTGCCAAAGCCGTGAATGCACCTATAAAAATATACCTTGCTTTAAGAGAGGAGTGTTTTTTCCTTTTCATAAAAATCTCCCTTTTGAAATATATCTGTTGAGCCATATCAGCAACGGCACAAATACCAGAGTATATATCATTCTTGTTATATAGTGCGTCAAAAAGAACTGCATGATATAATTATACCCCGAAAATGCAAAATATAATACAAAGTGCATAAGCATTATCAACACAACTGCAAGACAGCCCATTGAAAGTGCAGAAAGAAAACTTATTTTTATATACCTTCGTGAAAGAAGCGAAAAAACATAGCATATTATTGCAAGAGATATGCTGAAAAGTCCGATACTGCCGTTAAAGGCAAAGTCTGCAAGCATTCCGCAGAATGCACCCAAAATAACAGACAGGCTTTCATCTTCAAAGAATGAAACCGTAATCGCCAAAGGCAATAAAATAACCGCTTTTTCCCCGAATAGTTCGGGCATTAAATACGGTGTCTCCTGCAACGCAAACCCGAACACCGCTTCAAGAAAATATATGATATATTTTACCGAATTTCTTTTCATAGAATTATCACTCTTAATCTGCCGACTGCCTTAATATCACGACAGACGAAACATTTTTTATATCTTCAAAAGGCTCTATTACCGCCATAGGCATTCCTGTAAATTCATCATCACAAGTATATTGTATCTTGCCTATCTTGATTTTTGACGGATATATGCTGTCATCAGACGTGACAACTATATCCCCTCTTATCATATCATTTTCCCTTTGAATGTTTTTCAGGCACGTCAAGCCTTTATCACACAAATCAATACTTCCCGTTAATATGCCTTTATCCAAAGACCTGCTGTCTTTACAAGCTATTTTTGTATCGGGTGAAAGTATTGCCGTAACCTTGCAGGAATTGAAATCCACTTTATTCACGTATCCCACAAGCCCCTTTTCCGTTATCACAGCATCATTCAGCGATACTCCGTCATATATGCCCCTGTCAAGCGTGAACCCGTAAAAACTTTCATTCACATCTCTCATTATGACCTTTGCCGAACACAAATCATAATTCCTGTATTCCTCTTTTATATCCAGAAAAACCGCCAATTCCTCATACTTTTCTCTTATATCATAGTAATCCGCAAGCATATCATTCAAACGTGTATTTTCTTCGATAAGCTTACTGTTTTCCTTTTCAAGCTCGGAACGGCTTTTCGGAGGCGTCAACGCATTTCCTGTATCTTCCACCGCTCCCGTCAATACATACTGCATGGGCGTTACGATAAACCCCGTTACAAAATTATATATATATCCATTCCCTGCCGTCATAATCGACAATATTCCCAATACTCCCAGAGTGGCTAAAAGCACTTTCAGTCCTTTTCCCTTTTTCATTCAAAAAACTCCCTTTTAGTTCCTGCTGAAATCAGTAAGAATAAGTCCTTCATTATGCTCCAAAGCCCAATTTATATTCCACTCACTTGAGAAAAGCAAAAGATGTTTTCCCTTCAAATCCTGTATGCGTTTTGTATCTGATGTGAGATTTAATTTTTTGGGGTCAATATCTTCATTGTCTATCCAGCGAATGAGTTCGTAAGGCATACTTTCCATGATAATGTCCACGTTATACTCATTCTTCATTCTGTATTCCAACACCTCAAATTGAAGAACGCCTACAACGCCTACTATAACTTCCTCCATGCCTCCGCCTAAATTCTGAAACATCTGTATAGCACCCTCTTGTGCTATCTGTGACATTCCCTTTACAAACTGCTTTCTTTTCATGGTATCTTTGATACGTACTCTTGAAAAATGTTCGGGTGCAAATGTCGGAATACCCTCAAATTTCACTTTCTTTGACGGTGAACAAACCGTATCACCGATAGAGAAAATGCCCGGGTCAAATACACCTATAATATCGCCTGCATAGGCTTCATCAATCACTTCCCTGTCCTGTGCCATCAACTGCTGTGGCTGTGACAAACGCATTTTTTTATCGCCCTGCACGTGATACACTTCCATAGATTTATCATACCTGCCCGAACAAATTCTCATAAATGCAATTCTGTCACGGTGGGCTTTATTCATGTTAGCCTGAATTTTAAACACAAATGCAGAGAAAGTATCATCAAAGGGATTAACTTCCCCCTCAACTGTACGTCTTGGCAAAGGCGGAGTTGTCATTTTCAAAAAGTCCGCCAAAAACGGCTCTACACCGAAATTTGTCAAAGCTGAGCCAAAAAATACAGGTGTCAGTTTTCCATGACGTACAGCGTCTAAATCAAGTTCATCTCCCGCACCCTCCAAAAGTTCGATATCATCACGGAGAGTTTGTGCAAGGGTATCGCCTATTTTATCATCAAGTTCGGGGTCGTCTGCCCTGAGTTCCTGCATTTCAACTTCCTTTTGACCGTTATTTGCCGTAAATGCAAGAATTTCCCTGCTTGCAAAGTCATAAACTCCCTTAAATTCTTTTCCACAACCAATGGGCCAATTCATCGGACAAGTATGTATGCCGAGAACTTCCTCTATATCGTCCATAAGTTCATAAGGGCTTTTTGCCTCTCTGTCCATTTTGTTTATGAAAGTGAATATTGGTATATCTCTCAGTAAGCACACTTTAAAAAGCTTTCTCGTCTGAGCCTCGACACCCTTTGAAGCGTCAATTACCATGACAGCGGAATCCGCTGCCATTAAAGTTCTGTAAGTATCCTCCGAAAAGTCCTGATGTCCGGGGGTGTCTATGATATTCACGCAATAGCCGTTATAATTAAACTGCATGACCGACGACGTTACAGAAATACCTCTCTGTTTTTCAATCTCCATCCAGTCAGATACAGCATGTTTATCGGATTTTTTGCCCTTTACAGAGCCTGCTGTCTGGATAGTTCCCGTATAAAGCAACAATTTTTCCGTCAAAGTGGTTTTACCTGCGTCGGGGTGCGATATTATCGCAAATGTTCTTCTTTTTTCAATCAAATCTCTGTTCGTAGGCAACACAATTCCTCCAATTCAATTAGCAATTAGCAATGTGCAATTATTCATACAGTCAACTATTATAAAACAATTCTCTCAAAAAATCAATCCATTTTTTGTAAGAGTGGAGCGGTTGAGAGTGGAGCACGGCAAGTGGAAAATTGAAAGTGGAAAATGGAAAATTGAGAGTGGAGTTATTTTTTTCAACAAACATCTTGACAAGCATATATTCCATGTTATATAATAAAATCACAGCAAAGTATGTTGTACTTTACCTTTCCCATCGAGAATTGATACAAATAATCTTCACAATTTTAACACTCCTTGTTGATACTTTACCTTTCCCATTGGGAATTGATACTTCTTTTTGATACTTTTCACCTATTTCTTCAATACTTTACCTTTCCCATTGGGAACAATACAATTAGCAATTAGCAGTTAGCAATTAGCAATGAAAGCTGACCGCTGTTACGTTTTCTTTCATAAGTTCATTTGAACAATCAGCCTGCAACGTGCAAAAAATCAGCCGTTATAAATAATTGCTCATTGCACATTGCTAATTGCTAATTGATTTTGCCTTTCCCATTGGGAATTGATACAATTTGCCTTCTTTGTTGTTAAAAGAGTAAAGTGCCTTTACCTTTCCCATTGGGAATTGATACATTACTCGCACCAACCATAAGCGAGAAACATTTACTTCTCTTTACCTTTCCCATTGGGGCGAAAAAAATAAACTCCAAAACGAATGATGTTTTGGAGTGATTTTTATTGCAAAAAAAGAAAACCCGAACTGACGAGAAAATCAGTTCGGATTTTTTAATTATGCATTATGCATTATGAATTATGAATTGTTATGTGGTTGTTTGAGTTCAAAGGGCAGTTCGGGAGAATTTTTTGTCGGGGTATAGTCGGGGGATATGAGATATTCATAGAGTTTTCTGTTGATGGTGAAATTCTCTTTCATTCCCTTGAAATTCCATGCTTTGACGTGTTCGTTTATGATGGAGTACCAGTTTATCATATACATCTTCTTGGAAATTCTGTCTATGGAGTGCTTATATTTGTCATAAGCGTTGTTAAGGCAGACATAATTTTTGATAAAAAGTATGGACAAAAGCAGGTGATTGACTTTTTTCATATCCATTGTGGACATGATAGAACCGCCACGCCTTTCATAATAGTAAAGCGGTCTGCTTGTAACGGAAACCCTGTTTGCATGGAAAAACACACGGGGACTTGTTGCCACGTCTTCAAAATATATTTTCGGATAGATAATATGATTGTCCGTGAAAAGCGATTTTTTATACATCTTGTTCCATGCAAAGCTGTGCAGATACTTGTCACTGATAAGCATATTCAGAGCCTTTTCCGTATCAAACACGCCCGATTTGATACGGCTGAATGACGGCAGAACTATCTTTGACATCAAGAAAGAATTGTAAAAACTGCAATAGGATATGTCTGCACCATTTTTTACGCACTCATCATACAGCACCTGCAAATACTCTTTATGTATGCAGTCGTCACTGTCTATAAAAACGACATATTCACCTTTTGCACGTTCAAGACCGTAATTTCTCGCATCGGAAAGACCGCCGTTTATTTTGTGAAAGAGAGTAAAGCGTTCATCTTCCTTTGCAAATTTTTCCGCAAGTTCCGCACTTTTATCGGGTGAACCGTCATCAATCATAAGGACTTCAAAATCCGTGAAAGTCTGATTTCGGATAGACTCCAGACATCTTGTGATAAATTTTTCCACATTGTACATTGGTACGATCACGGATATTTTAGGATTTTCTTTCAAAATAATCACTCCATAGGCTCAACTTCCGTACCGAATGTATTGTCAAAGGCAAATACACTGACACGGTATCGATAAATTTTGTCGCCGTCTTTGACGGTCATTACGGTAGATTTTTCTTTATCGACTGCAGTAAATATCCTTGCAACTTTCATTTCCCCGTCAAGACTTGTTTCGACTCTGCCGAAATCTTCATCTTCAAGGGTAACAACTGCCGAAGATGTTACATCATCTTCAAGCGATACAATCATCATTGTTTCGGCTACACTTCCGCCATTGATAAATACAGGTATCAATATACCTATCACACACAATGCACTGATAACGAGTGTAAGGATTTTATCTCTTTTTTTATCGAGGAGTGCAAAGGCATAGAGAATGATTTGTGCAAAGCAGAAGATACCCGAAAGCAGGTGATAAGGCGGATTTTTAATGGCAGACTGTATAAAGCCCACACCAAGCATTGCCAACAGTAAAAGCATAGGCGAAAGGATAAGCACACTTATCCAGTTTCTTTTTTTGAGATACCAGCCGACAAATGCCATAGGGAATGTAAGCAGAGTCCATATAAACCACGTTCTGTAGTAGCCGAATAATCCCCAGCCCATTTCCGAAAAAGGCACTTGAAACAAATATATCAAAGGCTGGCTTATGAGAAAAAACACAAATGTTTTAAGAGCGGATTCAAGCGGTTTTTTGCAGTTGGTCATTATGATTATCGCAAAGAATATCCACCATTCAAATGTAGCACCTATATCTCTGAAAGAAAGGTCGATAGGTCTTACAAATATCATCATAGCAGATGTATAAACTGCCGTTGCTACTGCAAAAAGTATGACATTGAGCCACGACATTTTCAAACCGCCGAAAAGTTTGTCTGTAAATTTTTTCATAGATTTTCTCCCTTACTTTACAATATCTTCACTTATGTTTTCACAAAGAATTTCCTCTTTACTGCACGACATATAGAATTTCAGTTTATTTTTTGCATTTTTTATATTAAGTAAACTTTTGTTTTCGGTCTTTTTTGAAACACGCCTTATAAGAAACGGTACAGCCCTTTTCACCTGTTTTGCATAGGACAGAAACGGTTTTTTGAATATCTCATAGCATTTTTTTTCTTCAAGAAACATTCTCACTAACGCAACCGTTTTGATATAGTCATTGATATGTTTTACCGTGACAAATTTCTTATTGTAAATTTTATCGGGCTGGGTATAAAAATAACTGCCGTCCTCCAAAGTGATGACCTGTTTGGAATAATAAAACAGTCTTGTGCAGGTTATCACATCTTCATAGTAAGTGTCGGGTATGATAATATTATTTTCCGTGAAAAGTTCTTTTTTAAAAAGCTTATTCCAAAGAAAATATCTTATCGGTCTGTCGGGCAAAAGAAGATATAATGCCTGACCTCTTGCAAAAAGCTTATTATCTGTCGGCTGAAATATAGTAGGCTTCAATTTGCCTTTTTTACGCCTTTTTTTCGGGTAAAAATAACAGTAACCACATACTGCTATATCAGAGTCCGTGTCATTTACGCCGTCATACAGATTTTCAAGAAAATCTTTTCTTAATCTGTCGTTGCCGTCGATAAAAGATAAATATTTTCCGTCAGCCCTTTTGATTGCAGTATTACGGCAGTCTGTTTCACCGTCTTTTTTGATGACTGTAAACCTGTCATCTTCCGCAATATTTTCGGGTATATCTTCCTTTCCGTTATTGCACAGGAACACCTCTATATTCCCGAAAGTCTGATTTTTCACAGACTTTATGCAGTCATTAAGCCTCTCCCCGCATTCATGCACGTTTATGATAACGGTTATCTTGAAAGTATCATCTTTTTGGAACTGCTTTTCAAATTCCTCATCAGTCTGTTTTGATTTCTGTTTCATTGATTACCTCCGCTTTTTCAACTTTTTTCTTTATGCTTGAGAACGGCAAAGATATCATGATAGTGCCGTAATATGTGATAGTACGCCATAATAATATAGATGATTTCATAGTATCTGCTGATATGTAAGCCATGAAGAACGTGCTGAAACAGTACTCCGCCGCACCCGAACCGCCGGGCAAGGGTACAAGGCTCGATACCATATTTACATAGGACTGAGCACACAGCATATCAAATATATTAAGATTAGGTATTTTGAAAGACATCGCTATACAATACGGTACAAGAAACAATGCAGTCATCTGTATAGCTGTAAGCGTATAGGCTTTGATAAGCAAAGGCTTGTTTTTGATAAGATTTTTGTTGCTTTCATTAAAGGAATTGAGAATTTCCGAAAGGCTTTTTATTTTTTCATCAACATTTTTGAGTATATGCAGTTTTCCGAGAAATCTGAAAAGACCGCTTGCCACTTTGTATGTAAAGTTTTTTGCAAAAGACGCTAAAAGCAGTATTCCCAACATTATCATCTGGGCTGCAAAGCCTATTACGGAGAGTACCCACATATGTGTATCAAGATTTTCACGGAAAAAAGAAAACCTTGCCGCAACCGCCACAATGCAATACACGGCAAGCGTGAATTGCCATACAAGGAATTTTTGTACAAGTGCAGACGTTGCCACAGAGCCTTTAATGCCCTCCCTTGACATCATAAGCACCTGCATAGGCTGACCGCCTGTTGCACTGGGCGTAACCGCACAATAAAACTGCCCTACCATTGAGGCTGACACAGCTGTTTTCAGCTTTATATCAGGCACGTTCTGTTTCAAAAATAAATATATGATAGTTGCATCTATCGCAATATTCAGCAAGTGCATGAGTATTGCAGCCACTATCCACCATACGCTTATTTCAAGACCGCTTTTGATAAGGTCAATAAGACCGTCCTTCGAAAATACAAAGTACACTACAAGAAATATTGTAACACCCATTATTATTATATTGAATATCACTCCCAAAGATATGCCGAAAAACTTTCGGTCAGGCTTCCCCTTCATAAAAAAACACCCCGTATCAATTAGCAATTAGCAATGTGCAGTTTACAATAAAAAAGCATACAACTAACCATTATGATTATCTTATCACAATTTCCGTTTCTGGTCAATGATAATTCAAAAAAATGTTCATACCGCAGCAGTTATATATACTATTTGTAATTTATACTTAAAGTATTTAAAAACGAATTGAGAGAAAATCATTTTTATGTTATGATATTTTCAAATAATAAAGAAAGGCTGATACTTATGCAGGACTACAATAGTAAAAATCCCAACAATCCGCATAATGCCGTAGAAATTCCCCTCCCGAAAGAACGTACATCGGTTTTTGGCATACTGCTTTTGGTGTGCGTGCTTATAGGAATCGTGATATTTATGATGGCGGCTGTAAAAAATCAAGATATACTCCAAAAATACGGTCCAAATGTGTTAATCGGCATTGCCGCACTCATGTTATACGGACCTGTTATGGCAATTATTCACCCTTTCGTTGAAACAAACAGGCTTAGGAGAGTTTGTACCCAACGTGTAGGCGGAACACTTGTCGGTCATGCTTCCAAATATGTCAGAGATTACGACAGCGAAAACAACAGGGATAACAGTTATTACAAATATGCCCCGAAATATGAGATATACATAAACGGACGCTTTGAAATACGTACCCTTAACGACTTTACAAGAAGCAGAAAAGACCCCCGAACACTTGCCCTGCTTGCCAATCCCGACGGCTATGAAATAATGCCCGCAACCCGTAAAATGAGTTATTTAGGCAGGCAAAGCGTGAAAGCAGGCATTATCATGCTGATAATATACGCAATAGTTGCCGCATTCATATTTTTATTTGTTTTCAATCTGTTCCCTTAAAATCAAAAAGGAGAGCTGAGTTTTTATATACTCAACTCTCCTCTTTTTAATTCAATCTCTTGTGCCGGTACATTGAAAAATTTCAACTTGGTTCTTCGACCGCTGACCCCACCGTCATTTCATCACTGACGTGATGAAATGCCACCTCCCCTTTCAGGGGAGGCGAGCCGAGTTTTTGGCTTACAATCAGTTTTTTATGAATTTAAATTAGTGAAATGTAAAAAAAGTACCAATAAATTTGTTGCTGCCACTCTTGCCTCCCCTGAAAGGGGAGGTGACAAAAATTGGCAATTTTAATTGTCAATTTTTGGCGGAGGGGTCGGGACAGCCAATTAACTTGGTTTTGCATTTTTACCGGCACAACGAGTTAATTCAATACAACTTCTTTCAGAACTTGACCTATCGGGTCACGGATAATGACATTGGCATCTGTATCAAACGGGGTTTCGGACTTGTTGATGAGGACAATTTGACTTCCCTGAAAATATTTGATAAAGCTTGCTGCGGGATAGACATTCAAAGACGTTCCGCCTATAATAAGCACATCAGCCCTTGCGATTGCTCGAACAGCTTTCTTTGTCGTATCATCGTCAAGCCCCTCACCGTAAAGAACTACATCGGGCTTTATCACGCCTCCGCAAGTGCATTTCGGTACACCCGTGCTTTCCGTTATCGCTTCAAGACCGTAAAATTTTCTGCACTTCATGCAGTAGTTTCTTAATACAGAGCCGTGCAGTTCATATACAATTTTACTGCCTGCCATTTGGTGCAAACCGTCTATATTCTGAGTAACAACCGCTTTAAGTTTACCCATTTCCTCAAGCTTGGCAAGGGCAATATGTGCATAGTTGGGCTTGGCTGACGTGCATATCATCTTGTCACGGTAAAATTTGTAAAACTCCTCTGTTTTACGCATGAAAAAAGAATGACTTAAAATCGTTTCGGGCGGATAGTCATATTTTTGATTATACAAGCCGTCAACACTTCTGAAATCGGGTATTCCGCTCTCTGTGGAAACGCCCGCACCGCCAAAAAAAACTATATTATTACTGTCATCTATCAATTTTTTAAGCTCGTCATACATGGAAAAAAGCCCCTTTCATAGTCTTCATTTTTCACTTAAAATTTCTTTAAAGCGGACACGGCATTTTACCATGTCCGCAATATTTCTTATCAATCTTACTCTGCACTTGATTCAACAGTACTTTCAATTTCAGACGGCTGTGCGTCAGTCTGTGATACCGTGCTTGCTTCTTCCACTTCTTCCGTCGGGTCGGGGATAGTATTGATATAATCATCATCAAATTCAATAGTAACAGTTTTTTCAACTTCCGAATATGCGTCATTGTAAGCCGTTCTTCTGAGAACGGAATCAACAGACGATTTCCATGCAGGCATACTGTCGCCTACATAGTACATGATGTGATAGCCGTATGTTGTTTTTACGATACCTGTATCGCCCTCTTTTCTTTCGGGGGCAAATACCCAGTCATTGAGTTCCGTCACCGTCTGTCCCTGATAAACGTCTTTGTAAAGACCGCCGTTTGCAGCCGAACCCGAATCCGAATCCGCATTGTAAATGGTAGCAAGCTTTCCGAAGCTTTCTTCGTCAGCCTCGCCCTTTTGCCATTCTTCATAGACTTCATCAGCCTTTTTCTTTGCATTTGCGTCAGAACCGTATGTATCGGCTGTAAAAAGAATATGTCTTACATTTTTGTTGATACTTTCATCACGATACGGTGTTTTTAATATCATCACCACGTTATAGGAACTCGTGCCTTCAAATACATAAGTATCATTTGCATTTCTGCCGCTGTCAAAAAGCCATTTGCCTGCCTCTGTCGTTGCCTCATAGGCATACTTTGTAACCTTGGCGGACTCTATCTGACTTTCTATTGCAGTTTTATATTCCTCCTCTGTATGCGACTCCTCAGAGGACAAATTGACATAATCACGATTTTTATTGAGATAATCTCTGATATACTCTGTAAATTCTTCTTTGGTTTTGCTTTTTGCAAGTTCATTTGCGGCATTTTTGGCAACTTCCTTTTGCTGTTCGTCAACCGTCACAGACGAATCCGAAGAGTCAACCGTGCCGTAACCGAAAGTAAATGTCAAAAAGTCAACATACTGATAGGACTCTTTATTCTCCTCATAGGACTTTTCATATTCCTCATCTGTATATTCAAAGCTGTTATATACTTTCTGATAATATTTTTGTGCAAGGGTGGTTTGTTCCAGATTTTCCCTGACATCTTTTTCCGTAAGCCCCGCACCGAAAGTTGTTGATATATAATCGTCAAATCCCAATCCCGCATTATCAGCGGCTGCCCTCATATTTTCTATATTTGTTTCTATATTTTTCTTGTCGTTGTCGTCAAGCGAAAGTCCGTCTTTTTTTGCAGCCTCGCACAATACAAGCAGCTGCTTTACATTTGATTTTGCCGTGTCAATAAACTGGTCATACCATGTAATTCCGTTGTCCTCGTCATAGTACTGCACTTTGGAACTTTTTGACGTATCAAAGCCGTAGTATGACGCATAATAGCTTGTAAAATCATTGTAGGTACTCCTGAAAATACGGTTCACCATCGCAAGACTTACAGCAAAGTTTTCCGACTTGACGGCAATGTTGTCACCGAATTTGCTTGTGACCTCACCATTGACTGTCGAAGTCTGTGAAGAAGTATTGTCGGAAGAATTGCTTGTTTCGGTCTTTGAGAAAATACCGTTGCAGCCCGTCAATGCAGCCGACATTGCCAATGAACAGGCAACGACTGCCGAGCATATTTTCAAATTGAATTTTGCCATAAAAATTTTTCTCCTTTCGGCATATAAAAAAATTCTTTTCCGTTAAAAAAATACTGCTAATATATATAATAACAAAAACTTTTCAATTTCACAACACTTAATTATAAAAAAACTTGACTTTTTATAAAGTCTGTGCAAAAATGATAGTATATATTTTTAACAAACGAGGAAATTTTATGAACAAAATCACATCACTGAGAATACTTCCCTGCGGATATGAAGAATTTAAGATGTCGGAACTGTACGTAAATTCAGACTTCAAGACAGAAATTCTGCCCATCAATGTAATTCTCATGGAGCATAGAAAATTGGGACATATTCTCATCAACACGGGCTGCACAAAAGAAATGAAAAAAAATGCCATCTCCTATTCAAAATATATTGTAAGGCGTAAAGTAAGCTTCAAAAAAGAGGATACCGTAATTGCACAGCTCGAAAAGGAAAAAATGGACCCTATATGCATAAAAAAAGTTCTTTTAACTCATGCCAATGCGGAATGCTGCGGAGCGTTGCCGCTGCTGCCGAAGTATGAACTTTTGGCAACAGCACAGCTTTTGTGCGTTATCAAGTTCGATAACGACTCGGATAATATCATAAAAAGCACCTTTCCGAAAGAAAATATCCCCATGAAAGCATTTAACGTTTTCAAAGGCGAAACACCTCTTAAAAGCTGTTTCAAATATGTATATGACGCTCTGGGGGACGGCTCTGTACTTGCCGTTGATATAAGGGGAGCTGCCAATGCCATGACGGGCTATTTTATTCCCGAAGAAAAAATATTTTTTGCGGCTGACGCTGCCATTGATGAAAGAGTTCTTGACAGTGACCTTTTCCCGTCGGAAAAACTTCTTTCCATGCAGTACGATGCAGACGACTATATATCCGTTATTGCCACTCTGAGAAGGCTGCACCGTGAAAACCCCGATATAAAATTTATATTCTCGCACTCAAAATAAAAAATCAGTCCGAACAGCTTTCTGCTCGGACTGATATATTTTTTGTCAGCTGATAAGCCTCAATGAACCGATAAACGGTATATCTTTGGCTTTGCCCTGTTTGATATTATTCAAAGAAAGGTATATGACAAATATAGGTATTGCATAGCATATTGCAAAGAAAATGACAGCAGCTATCCAACCGCCCAATGTAAGATATTTAAACACTTCTGCACCGTTGCTGTAAACAGAGGCAGTACAGGCATTGCATATTACAAAGCCCATTATAAGACAATAAAGAATTGTGCAGGGAATCATCAATATGAGGGTAAGAAGTCCCTGATTGCCGTAAAATCTCGCATAACGTGAGTAGTCTTTCATGGTAAAGGGCAGCCAAAATGTCACTCCGAAAGACGCTATTTTTGCATTTTTCTGATTTTTGGCAATATCCTCTTTGTCAAATTCTATTGTATGGTCTTTTGTGTTCATAATCATGTTGAGAAAACCTTTTATATCTTTGGGCTTTTCGGCAGGCACTTCTTCAACAGGTGCTTTCTTCTCGGTCTTTTCAAACACAAAATTCTTTGACACTTCATAAGGATTTTCTTTGGGTTCTTCGGGTTCGGGAGGCTGTTCTTCAGTTTCTTCGACTTCTTCGGCTTCTTCAGGCTGCTGTTCGAGAGTTTCGGCAGGCTGTTCTTCTGCCGATACATTTTCTTCAACCTGCGGCTGTTCCTCCGTCAGTGCATTTTCTTCAACAGTCGGCTGTTCTTCATATACAGGCTGCTGTTCTTCCTCATAAACAGGCTGCTGCGGTTCTTCATACACGGGCTGTTTTTGAACAGAAACAGGCTGCTGATACTGCGGCTGCTGAACAGGCTGCTGATAGTTATTATAATCATCTTGATACTGGGGCTGAACGGGCTGCTGATAATTATTGTAATCATTTTGATACTGCGGCTGCTGAACAGGCTGCTGATAGTTATTATAATCATTCTGATATTGCGGCTGCTGAACAGGCTGTTGATAGTTATTATAATCATTCTGATATTGCGGCTGCTGAACAGGCTGTTGATAATTATTGTAATTATTTTGATACTGCGGCTGAACGGGTTGTTGATAGTTATTGTAATTATTCTGATACTGCGGCTGAACGGGTTGTTGATAGTTATTGTAATTATTCTGATACTGCGGCTGTTGATAGTTATTGTAATTGTTCTGATACTGCGGCTGCTGATAGTCGTTATAACCATTCTGATATGGCGGCTGCTGATAATCATTATAATCTTCCTGATAGGGCTGTCCATACGGTTGGTCATAAAATTCGTCATTTCCACAGTTATCACAGTATTCCGCATTATCATCAACGGCTGATTTACATACAGGGCAAATTTTCATTATATATTCTCCTCCTTAAAAATAACTTTTTATAAAAAAAACAAAGGCAATTCCATTTACTGACATAATTATATTATATTTTTCAGTATATTGTCAATATCAAAACCACGAATAAGTATTTTTTTATTTTTACAAATCTCATATTTACGGAAAATACAGATACATTCAAATTTGCTCATCACATCATACAAGCGGAACTATATTTCTGTAATCGTTCATGCTGTAAAAATGCTGATAATACAGCCTGTCTGTATGTAAAGTTACATCAAAACCGCTTTCATTCATTTTTTCAACTATCTTTTTCAGCTTTTTGACAGAGCCTTCATCAAAGCCGTTTGTATTGAAATACGCAAGTGTAACGTGAGGTGTCAGAAACGGATACGGGCATACTTTGACTTTATTGATAAGCTCATAAAGTGCCTGCAATTTATTCCATTCTTCCTCGTCGCAAGGCACAAGTGCCATGACAAGACCCTTTGACACCAGATTTATCACAACATTTGTTTTCATCTTTATCGTAAAGTCCTTTACGGGACTGTCTTTCAGCACTTCCAACAGCTTTACTTCATTCATAAAAACATCTGCCGATACTTCTCCGATATTGTCCGACGCACTCAAATCATGCAAAGTCATGTGAAGTGTACTTTTATTTATCTTCTCGCTGAAACATTCGGGAGCTTTTTCATAAAGTTCATCTATCAGCTCTCCGAATTTTTCTTTCACCTTGTGCTTGAGTCCAAATACAACGGTATCTCCGTAAAATCTCCTGAAAGTACCGTCTGCACAGCATTTTGCACCCAGCTCCGCATGGGGGTGAAAATAACATTCTCCCATATCCAATTCGGGCTTCTCAAATTTACTTACTCTCTCCAAAAAGTCATGATAGCTTTCCATTTCATCAACACCTCTTTCTCAGAGTGGAGTGTGAAGAGTGGAGAGTGGAGCTGTCCCCATCTTCCACTTTCAACTTTCCACTTTCAATTTTCAATTTATTCTTTTATCTGCTCCATTTGATATACTTCAAATATGTCGCCCTCTTTTATATCGGCAAAACGTTCAAGAGTAATACCGCACTCAAAACCTTGTGCAACTTCTTTCACGGAGTCTTTGAACCTCTGCAAAGACGCTATTTTATCATCTGCAATGACTATGCCGTCACGCACAACTCTCACGCTTGCTCCACGCACAACTTTTCCCGAAAGCACGTATGAACCCGATACAAGTCCCACATTTGTAATTTTGTATGTCTGACGCACTTCCACTTTACCGAGAATAATCTCTTTAAATTTCGGTGCAAGCATACCTTTCATGGCTGACTGTATCTCCTCTATGCAGTCATAGATAATTCTGTACAAACGAATATCCACACCGTCATTCTTTGCATTTTCCTCCGCAACGCTGTCGGGGCGTACATTGAAGCCTACGATAATCGCATTTGATGCCGATGCAAGCATGACATCGGATTCTCTGATTGCACCGACACCGCTGTGAATGACATTTACTCTTATTTCCTCATTCGACAGCTTTTCAAGCGACTGCCTTACCGCCTCAACAGAACCCTGCACATCTGCCTTGACGATAATTTTCAGTTCTTTCATATCGTCAAGTTTCATCTGGTCAAACAGATTGTCAAGAGTAACTTTTGTACGGGCATTGAATTTTTCTTCTTTCTGAGCGGTCTTTCTCTGGTCAACAAGCTCTCTTGCAAGACGTTCATCAGATACCGCATTGAATACATCTCCGCCTGTCGGCACATCATCAAGACCTGTAATCTCAACAGGTACAGACGGTCCCGCACTCTGCACTTTATTGCCGTTATCATCTGTCATAGCCCTTACACGACCTACTGTTGTACCGGCAACGATTATATCACCGACTTTAAGCGTGCCGTTCTGCACAAGCACTGTTGCAACAGGTCCTCTGCCCTTGTCAAGCCTTGCTTCAATAACAGTACCCTTTGCAGCCCTGTCGGGATTTGCTTTCAGTTCTTTCATGTCCGCAACAAGCAATACCATTTCAAGAAGTTCATCTATACCCTGTTTTGTATGTGCGGAAACAGGTATAACAGGCGTATCTCCACCGAAATCCTCAGGCACGATTTCATGTTCCATAAGCTGTGTCATCACTCTCATGACATCTGCACCGGGCTTGTCAATTTTATTTGCCGCAACTATGATAGATACACCTGCGGCTTTTGCATGGTTGATCGCTTCAATCGTCTGGGGCATGATACCATCATCTGCGGCAACAACAAGAATTGCAATATCCGTTACCTGTGCACCCCTTGCACGCATGGTTGTAAATGCCTCATGTCCGGGAGTATCAAGGAAAGTAATCTCCCTGTCATTGATGTTGACACGATATGCACCGATATGCTGAGTAATTCCGCCTGCCTCGGTAGAAGTGACATGTGCATGACGGATTGCGTCAAGCAGGGAAGTTTTACCGTGGTCAACGTGTCCCATGACTACCACAACAGGCGACCTTGTAATGAGATTTGTATCATCATCATCACTGTCGTCAATAATCTTTTCTTCTATGGTTTCCACATTTTCCTTTTCAATTCTCGCATGGAATTCAAGTGCCACAAGTGACGCTGTATCAAAGTCTATCACTTCATTGACGCTTGCCATAACACCAAATCCCATCAGCTTTCCGATAACTTCGCCTGCCCTTGCTTTCAGTCGGAGTGCAAGCTCGCCTACCGTAATTTCATCGGGGATAAGTACTGTAATAGGCTTGGTTTTTCTGTCCTTTTCAATACGTCTTAATCTTTCCTGTTCGGTTTCTTTTCTTGAATTTTTCGGCTTGCCCTTCTGCTGAGAACGCTGGTTGATTTTCTGCTTGTTCTGAACATTGTTTACATTGTGCATTTTCTCGCTTGCAAGGCGGTCATATTTTTCATTGTATCTCTCTATGTCAACATTTGACTGCCTTGTGTCAACCACACGGTTTCTTCTCTCAAAGCTTACAGTTGTTTCATTCACGCTGTCGCTTTCTACGGATTTCTGAACAGGCTGTACTGTCTGTACAGGCTTTTTATCCTGAATTTTAGGCTTTTTATCAGCTTTCTGTTCGGATTTTTTATCCTGTTTTGCAAACTTCTCTTTTTTATCCTGCTTTTCGGATTTATCTTTTTTATCAAATCTTTTCTCAAATTTTTCTTTTCTGTCGGACTTATCTTTTCTGTCCGACTTTTCAAACTTGTCCTTTTTATCCTGCTTTTCGGTCTTGTCTTTTTTATCGTTTTTTTCAGCCTTTTCCTGCTTGGGTGCAGACGCTTTCTGCTTTGACGCAAAATACTTGTCAAAACTGCTTACGCTTTTTTCAGATGTCACTTTCTCGAAAATATAATTCAATTCCTCATCTGTCAGCAATGTACTCGGCTTTTTGACGGTTTTAAAACGCTCTTTTATCATTTCGGCAATATCCTTTGCCTGCATATTGAGGTCTTTCGCCAAATCTTCCAATTTATATTTTATCATACACACATTCCTCCATTCTTCTCGTCATGCAAAAAGTTCTTCAAGCCTTTTTGCAAATCCCTCATCATTCACGGATATAATTCCAACAGACTTTCCTATGGCATTTCCGATTTTTTCCATAGGTATTTCTGAAAACACGGTTTTTATATTTCCCTTTTCGGAAATTTTTTCAACAGACTTTCTCGTCCTCTCCGAAACGTCGCAGGCAAGTATGAGCAGTTTTGATTTTTTCTTGTTCACGGACTCCTCTGCAGCGTCAAAACCAAGCGACAGCTTTCCCGCACGTCTTGCAATACCGAGAAAATTCAATATTTTATCCATTTTCCTCTAACTCCCTTTCAAGCTGTTCATAAACTTCATCGGGAATTTTACACGAAAACGCTCTTTCCAATCTCCTTGCCTTTCTTGCGGCTTTCAGGCACTCGACATTTCTGCATACATAAGCACCTCTGCCCGATTTTTTTCCTTTGAGGTCAATGGAGATTTCGCCTTTTTCTATGATTTCACCGTTTTCATCGGTTTTATCGGGGGCTTTTACCACTCTTACAAGCTGTTTTTTCTCTTTCATCTCATTACAGCCCGTGCATTTTCTCATAGGTATCTTTTTTTGATGCATATACACCCTCTCATTCTTCGGCAGATTCTTCAACGGGTTCTTCCGCTTTTTCTTCCGGCTTTTCTTCTCCATAAAATCCACTTTGCGGATTGATGTCTATTTTCCAGCCTGTCAGTTTTGCGGCAAGACGCACATTCTGACCGCTCTTGCCTATTGCAAGAGAAAGCTGACTGTCGGGGACAACTGCCGTACTTGTTTTTTCTCCCTCATTTACTTTTACACTGATAACTTCGGCAGGTGAGAGTGCTGCCGAAATAAACTTCACGGGGTCATCACTGTATTCCACTATATCTATCTTTTCACCATTGAGGGCTTCAACGATAGTACTTACTCTCTGACCTTTCGGACCTATGCACGCACCCACTGCATCTACATTTTCATCTTTGCTGTAAACCGCTATTTTTGTT
>Ga0310695_10003259_pt1 | contig 32265 bp, 28 predicted proteins | sample RumenRJG_04DNA_FD_203882 | JGI IMG/M metagenome (GOLD analysis project Ga0310695, IMG submission 203882) | Bovine rumen microbial communities from Lethbridge, Alberta, Canada - RJG_04 (v2) (version 2) | ecosystem: Host-associated > Mammals > Digestive system > Stomach > Rumen | place: Canada...
TGATCAGAACTTGTTCCTGCTGATTACAGCTATTTTATCATGGGTATGTGAATGCCTGTTGATTATTAGATTAAACCCGGCGGAACTTCGCCGCAGCATTGAAATCTCCATTCGCTACGCTCATTCCAATTTCACTGCTGCCCTTCTCAACTGAGCGTGGCAGAGGTTCATTGGGGTACTCTTGAAACCACCCTAAAATCTATTATACGAGGATGAATATGGAAAAAAGTGATATATGGAAAATTGTCCTTGTAATTTCGATGATGGTGTTTTCGGCACTGTTTTCAAGTACCGAAACAGCTTATTCGAGTGTAAACAAGCTGCGCCTGAAGAATTACGAGGCACAGGGCAATAAAAAGGCTGCTAAGGCACTGAAACTTGCAAACCGCTTTGACGAGGTGCTTACGGCGGTACTGATAGGAAACAATATCGTCAATATTGCGTCATCGTCCGTGAGTACACTGCTTTTTGTTAGCATTTTCGGCAGTAAGGGAGCGGGTATCTCGACAGCCGTGATAACGGTTCTTGTACTTGTATTCTGTGAAGTTCTGCCAAAATCATACGCGAAAAAGAATGCGGAGAAAATAGCCCTCGCATTCGCTTCTCCGCTTTCCGCTCTCGTTATCGTGCTGAAACCGCTTGTGCTTGCACTGAATCTGCTTTCATCGGTATTCTCAAAGGGCGACGAAGCCCCCACCGTAACCGAGGACGAGCTGAAATACATGATAGACGAGATAGAAGAGGAAGGAGTTATCGAGGAACAGGAGAGTGAACTTGTAAAGAGTGCGCTTGAATTTGACGAGATAACAGTCGATGAGATACTCATTCCGCGAGTTAAGATAATAGGTGCGGAGATAAACTCCACTATCGACGAGATAAAGGAACTTTTCAGCCGTGAGATGTATTCGCGTCTGCCGGTTTACGAAAAGAGTCTTGATAATATCGTGGGAATGATAACGAACAAGGCATTCTTCAAAATGCTCGTTGAGGGGAAATACGACATTCACGGAATAGTACAGGAAGTACCGCATATCGCGGATACTCAGCTTATCAGCGAGGCAATGCGTTTCATGCAGAGGTCGAAGGTGCACCTTGCCGTAGTAACAGACCAGTACGGCGGCACAAAGGGAATAATTACCCTTGAGGACATTATTGAGGAACTTGTCGGCGAAATATACGACGAGGACGACGAGATAATTACCAATATAGTTAAACTCCCCGACGGCAGATACGAAGCTGCCGGAGACCTCAATATCAGCGACCTTCTCGAAATGCTTGAATTCGACGAGGACATGATAGAGAGCGAGTATTCGACCGTAGGCGGCTGGATAACTGAGCTTCTTGAACATATCCCCGAGGCTGGAGAGACCGCTGAAAAAGGCATTTTCCGTCTTACGGCAGCGGAGGTCAATGAGCAAAACGTCGAAAAGGTGATAATAGAAATACTTCCGGCGGAAGAAACCAAAACAGAAGATGACGAAAAATCGGACTAAGGTGTTTACTAAGTCCGGTTTTTCATTTACTTTTGATAGACAAATTATCAGGATTATTAAAATTATATACAGAAATTATTCAAAAACTCTTTACAATTCTGTTTTTGTGTGCTATAATATATGAAAAATATATGTGGCAGGTCTGATAAGCATATATCGACCGTTCACGAAAAGGAGGAATTGATCATGGAGAATCTCATGAACGACATCAACTCACCGGTACGTACACAGTCGGACACGTCAGCCGCAAATGCGGTATCCACCTACGACACAGCATGGGATGATGTGCCGGTCCCTGAACCGGTTTCATCGGCGGAACACTTCTCGTCCTATTCTACGGGAAATGATTCGGTGGTCCTTGAAGCAGTCAAGGGACTGATAGGCGCCATGGTCGGTGCCATACCCGGTGTCCTGCTGTGGATAATAATCGGCAGGATAGGATTCGTTGCGGCTATATGCGGCGCTATCCTTGCGGCAGGAGTAGTTGCGGGGTACACATTCATGACTAAGGATAGTATAATTCCGCAAGTGTGGGGACTTGTGATATGCCTTTCCGTAGTTGTGATTGCTGTGTATTTTTCAGAGCGCGTAGTGTGGTCGTGGGAACTCGCGGACTATTTCGCAAAGTATATGAGTGAAACGCGTGAAAGTCTTTACTCGCTTGGAGAAGCAGGCGGACTTTCTGCCGGCGATGTCGATGAGATAATCGACAAGGAAATGATGAGTACTTACGGCTTTACAAAGGGAACTTTCGGCGAATTCTTCTCCAATTTCCACAGAACCCTCGGAGTTGCAGGAATGAACGGAAAATATTTCTTCAATCTGCTTACTTCCTACGCTTTTGCAGGAATGGGCGGACTCTGGCTTTTCAAAAAGGCAAGAGGCTGATATTATAATAATGCTGGGACATCAATTTGATACTGAAAAAACTGGATTTGAAGTAAATTTTTTCGGGCAAACAGTGTTCGCCCCTACACATACAAACGTAAAATAACCAAATTGTAGGGGCGCACATTAGAGTGCTTCCCTTAGCGGAATTTGTTGGCTACCGAGCCGTAAATTTACGGTACATATTCGGTATCCTGCGAAACCGCCAAAGGGGGCTCCCCTTGTGCGCCCCTGTTGCTTCCATATGAAATTTGACTTTTTTTGACACTCTGAAAGGGCTGCTTTGGCAGTCCTTTAAACTTGTAGAAAAGTATGATTAAGCAAAAAATGTATGCAGATGCCTAATGGGCATCCCTACAATTCGTCTTATTTTACATTTTTATGCGACGATAAGTCCGAATCTTCGTCGGCGATTTTCTGAAACAGAGCACGAGAACGTGAGAGAAAATGAGAAAAACAAAGAGAATCAAAGAGAAAGTGATGTATAGATTGAAAAAAATTACGAAAACCCCTTGACAAGTCCCTGAGTTTAAGTTATAATTAGTCTTGCACTGTCGGGAACTCGGATACGTCCCCCGACCAAAATAAATATTACGGAGGAAAACATTATGTCAACTACACTGGCAAAACCGGCTGAAGTAAGCCGTACATGGTATATCCTCGACGCTGAGGGAAAGCCTCTCGGACGCGTAGCTGCTAAGGCTGCTCACATCCTCAGAGGTAAGCATAAGCCCACCTACACTCCTAACGTAGACTGCGGCGACCATGTTATCATCATCAATTGCGAAAAGGCTATCCTTACAGGTAAGAAGCTCGAGCAGAAGAAGTACTACTGGCACACAGGCTGGATCGGCGGTCTCAAGTCCATTTCTTACAAGGACATGATGGCTGATCAGGCTGACAGAGCTATGACTATCGCTGTAAACGGTATGCTCCCTAATAACTCACTCGGAAGAGCTCAGCTCAAGAGACTCAGAACTTACAAGGGCGCAGAGCACAAGCAGACAGCTCAGAAGCCTGTTGCTTACGAATTATAATAAGGAGGCGCTTTACAATGTACGAATCAAAAGTAAAATACTACTACGGAACTGGCAGAAGAAAGCACTCCGTTGCAAGAGTTAGAATCATCCCCGGTTCAGGTAACGTTACTATCAACGGCAGAGGTATCGACGATTACTTCGGTCTTGAGACTCTCAAGCTCATCGTTCGTCAGCCTCTCGCTCTTACTGACAACCTCGACAAGTTCGACATCGTTTGCACTGTTGCAGGCGGCGGCGTAACAGGTCAGGCTGGTGCTATCAGACACGGCGTTTCAAGAGCTCTCCTCGAGTTCAACGCTGAGCTCCGTCCTACTCTTAAGAAGGCTGGTTTCCTCACTCGTGACCCGAGAATGAAGGAAAGAAAGAAGTACGGTCTCAAGGCTGCTCGTCGTGCTCCTCAGTTCAGCAAGAGATAATCACATTATCGCTTTTAAAGTACCTTTGCAATGCAGAGGTACTTTTTTATATGTAAAAAGGAGATGCACTGAGACATCTCCTTTTGTTATTATTTAGAAGGAATTTCCGGAAGAGACTTGATGAGTTTAGCGTCGAGGCGCTGAATAGCGAGAGCGTCCTTGCCGGTAACACCGTCGCCGGGGTTATAGCAGTCAGCGTTTAAGAGAGCCTTGTCGTCGAACTTATACTTGTCCTTGTTGCCGATATACTGGAGAATAGCTGTTGCGTCGGCGATAGTTACGTTGCCGTCGAGGTTAGCGTCGCCGTATACGGGCTTAGTAGTAGGAACAGTTACGGAGGACTGGGTAGTAGAAGTGGTTGTAGTAGTTTTAGGGGAGGTGGAGGAAGTAGTAGTGCCGTCGGGTTTTACGATCTGACCGTTGCCCTTAGTACCGCCGTTTATATTGCTTCCCTCAGAGCTTGAATAGCTTGAATAGAATTCGTTAAGAGATAAACCGTTCTCACCGAGTGCAGTCTGATGGTCGAGACCGATGAACTTTCCGGAAGTTGATGTCTGCCAGAGAGACGGTTCAAAGAGACCGTACTTATCCTCGTCCCAGTTATTGAACTGAGTATCAAGGAGTCCGCCGGTATCGCCGGAGTTAGGGTTGAGGCACCAGAAAGTATGATTGATGTGGTTCTTTATCATGTAATCGCGGAGAAGCCCCATCCATTTCTGGTTTTTGCCCTCGTCCATGTGACCGCCCCATTCACCGATAAGGAGTGGAGCGATGTCCTTGTCGTTTATGTAAGCCCATGTGTCGTACCAGTAATCTTTGAGAAGAGTATCGGTATCGAAGTCTTTTGCGAACCATGACTGTGCATAAACTGACGGACCGTAGTCATGGGGAGAGTAGACTATCTGACCTGAATTCGGAAGTACGGGGAGGTCTTTTACACCGCGGAGGTTTCCGCCCCACCATGCACCGTACCATTTTTCCTCGCCTTCTTTAGGCTGGAATTTATCGGGTGTGTTCCAGTCGCTCCCCCTGTCGAACATAGGTGACTGCTCGATACCTTCGATAAGGATAAGGGCGTGGGGATTGACTTTGAGGATAGACTTTGCACATTCCTCGGAGGAATACTTCCAGTTGTTCTTATCGGTTGAATTATCCCACTTAGCCATATTTGAGGGACAGCTGGTTCCGTCGTAGCCGCGTTTGCCGTGAGGCTCATTTTTGAGGTCATAAGCGAGAATAGTATCGTCGTTTGCGTACTTTTCAGCGAGCCATGTGATAGAGTCCTTCCAGTCGTCCCATGTTATCTCCTTCTTTGAGAAGTGACCTGTAGCCATACCGTCGCAGTCTTCTGCTGTAGGCTCGTAATACCAGAGGTTGTAGTTGTGACCGGAGTTGTGCGAAGCGGGACTGTGAACATCGATAAGAGCCTTAACGCCGTATTTTTTGCACTTGCCCATGATTATATCGAATATCTCCATAGAGTTCTTGAGAGTTTTGCCGTCAGCCTGAACGAAGTCTCTGTTGATATTGCCGTACTTGCCTGCGGGAGTTACAGTTCCGTCCTCTCCGATTTCGTCCTTGGGCGGGTTGTAGCTTGCCTGAACAGAAGAAACAGGGAGCGGTTCACCGTCCATCCATGAGAGCAGAAGCTCTGTAGAAATAGGGAAGCGGATGATGTTGATGCCGTGGTCAGCGATACTCTTCATCATATCGTCAACATCGCGGGCATAGAGTCCGTGCGGAACGTTCTCGGTACAGTTCATGCCGAACCAGTTTGCACCTGTGAGCCATACCTGATTGCCATTCATGTCATAGAGCTTGCTGCCCTCTGCATGGAGCCAGTCGTCGTTGCAGTCGTCAACTGCAAGAGCATTCTGTGCGGGAGCGATATATGCAGGAAGGACAGCGCCTGCTGCCGATACCGCTACAGTTACTGATGACGCAAACGCCACCAATGCTTTTGTGATTTTTTTCATAGTTATTTCCCCTCTCACGAACAGCAGTCTTATTTCACTGTTCAAGTCAATATCATTTTAACATTTCACGCTTCAATTGTCAATATTAAGGCAGCACCTCAAACAAGTTTTGCTGTTGTTGACATTTCCGGCGATAGGTGATATAATGTATACATCTATGTTATTATTTAGAAAAGAGGACTTCATATATGGCAAAAGATAAAAAAATGGTAACTGCGATCACCTCTATGGACGAGGACTTCGCACAGTGGTATACTGATATCTGCAAAAAAGCTGAGCTTATTGAGTATACAAGCGTAAAGGGATGCATGGTAATCCGTCCTTACGGCTATGCTATATGGGAGAATATCCAGCATATTCTCGATACAACATTCAAGGCTACAGGTCATGAGAATGTTTGTATGCCTATGTTTATCCCCGAGAGCCTTCTCCAGAAGGAAAAAGACCACGTTGAGGGATTTGCTCCCGAAGTTGCATGGGTAACTCACGGCGGAAGCGAAAAGCTTGAGGACAGACTTTGTGTACGTCCTACTTCCGAGACTCTCTTCTGCGAGCACTACGCTAATATAGTCCACTCCTACCGCGACCTTCCCAAGCTCTATAATCAGTGGGTAAGTGTTGTACGCTGGGAGAAGACTACACGTCCCTTCCTCCGTTCAAGAGAATTCCTCTGGCAGGAAGGACACACTATCCACGCAACTGCTGAGGAGGCTATCGAAGAGACAGAGCGTATGCTCAATGTATACGCTGATTTCTGCGAAGATTCTCTTGCTATGCCTGTTGTAAAGGGCAAGAAGACTGAGAGTGACAAGTTCGCAGGTGCCGTTTCTACATACGCTATAGAAGCGCTCATGCACGACGGTAAGGCTCTTCAGGCTGGTACTTCGCACTATTTCGGCGACGGCTTTGCTAAGGCTTTCGGCATTGAGTATACAGACAAGGAAAACAAGAGAGTCAATCCCCATCAGACAAGCTGGGGCGTTACAACACGTCTCATCGGTGCTGTTATAATGACTCACGGCGACGACAACGGTCTTGTTCTTCCGCCCGCTGTTGCACCTATACAGGCAGTTATTATCCCTATCGCACAGCATAAGGAAGGTGTCCTCGATAAGGCTAACGAGCTGAAAGAGCGCCTTGCAAAGGCTGGCCTGCGCGTAAAGCTCGACGACAGTGAGAATTCTCCCGGCTGGAAGTTCGCTGAGTACGAGATGAAGGGCGTTCCGATACGTGTTGAGATAGGTCCTAAGGATATTGAGGCTGGTCAGTGCGTTATCGCTTCACGCTGGAACGGCGAGAAGGTCACAGTATCCCTCGATGAACTCGAAACAGCTGCTGCTCAGAAGCTCAAAGAAGCTCACGACGGTATGTATCAGAAGGCTCTCGATAACCGCAATAGGAGAACCTATTCCTGCACATCTCTCGACGAGATAAACAAGGCTCTCGAACAGGGCGACGGCTTTATCAAGGCTATGTGGTGCGGCGAGGAAGCCTGCGAGGACGAGGTCAAGGAAAAAACTGGTGTCGGTTCACGCTGCATTCCCTTCGAGCAGGAGCACCTCTCAGATGTTTGCGTTTGCTGCGGAAAACCTGCTAAGCACATGGTTTACTGGGGCAAGGCTTATTAATGATAAATTAAAGGCAGCCTTAATGGCTGCCTTTCTGTTTAGGTGTTTATAAACCAAATTGACGAGGAGAAAGAAATGAAACAACGTATTTGCAAAAAGAATCTTCTTTGTGCTCTTATTGTAAGCTTGTCGTGCGCCTTGACGATATTTTTTTTCCCACCTTCTGATACGATGTTAGGAAATGCCGATGAATTTCCTGTCGGACCTGAGAATGTGATGATTCCGATGTTCGTGGTAGCAATTATTGTGGCGGTGTTAATATTTATACTGCTTTTTATATGCATACTGATAAATCAGAAATTGTTTAATTCGATAGTCTGCCTTGTTTTTGGCATAGAATTAGCTACATATTTTCAGGTGCTCTTCTGGAACGGTGAAATGGTGCTGGCAAATGAAAGTCCGGAGAAGTATGAAGAGAGAAATATCCATAACTATTTGAATTTTATAATGTATTATGCTACTGCTGTTGTGCCTATAATACTATATTATGCCAAGTTAAGCTATAAAGCAAAATTTTATAAACTGATAACTCGTTCTAACCTCTGTATAGCGGCAGCGATAATAATAGCAATGCAATCAGTTGGAACAGGCAGCAGTCTGCTTTCTGTACACGGAGCTGACAACGGAGAGCATGTTAAATACCTTTCGTTTGAACCGACAACGTCGCTTTCAAAGGAGAAAAATATTATTGTATTTGTCGTTGACCGTATGGACGGTGGGTGGATGGCTGATATGGAAGAGAGGTATCCTGAACTATATGATGAAATGGATGGATTTACTTTATATCATGATAATCTTTCCAAATATGGTCAGACTTTTCCTGCTGTAGCTAATCTTCTTACCGGAAGAGAATATGGAAGAGAAGGACGCTATCTGTATCTGACGAATTCTTTTGCGGGAAGAAATCCTCTTGATGAATTGCGGGATAATGGATTTGTTTCGAATTTCCTCACGGAATGTCCTAACGCATTCAATAATATCGTTAATCTTAACGATCACTGCGATAATATTAAGGAATCTGAAATGGAATGTTGCATAGACTATTATTCAGATTATGGCATTATCTACACAATGACATTGCTGTCTTTTTCAAAATGCCTTCCGTATTTTATGAAGTGTTTGGCAACTGAGAGTATCGAACCTGATTTTACAAATTTTTTTGTTTATCTTAAAGATGAGAACGGAAAAATAGACATAGAGGATAAAATGGATTATACTATTACACCAGGCAATGATATGAGATATTATAAGTATATCAATGCTCACCCTCTTGATGCTGACAACGAAAACAAGGTGTTTAATTTTATTCACTTTGCAGGCTTTCATGATGATTCACGTGAAGTATCTGAACTGTATGAAGGATATGATGGCGGACGTGTGAATTATTACACAACTGCAAGAGGAGAATTTGAGATAATTAATAATTATATGGAACAGATGAAAAAAATTGGAGTATATGATAATTCTACTATTATTATATTAGGCGACCATGGAAAGCAGATTGCATCAGTTACAAAAGGATATAAACTGGTAGAGCCTATTACTACAGGCTTGATGATAAAGCCTGAAAATTCCCACGGAAGAATGCAGGATGACTATACTTCACAGCTGTCTCACAAGTATTTTCAGGCAAGTGTACTTGAATATGCGGGTATAGACCATTCAAATTACGGATATTCATACAACGATATAATTGATGGCAATATAAGTGCTGTAAGAGAAATGTCACTTGAATCAAGTTGTCCAGCTGACTATGAAGTAAAAGGCAGAGCTGACGATTTCAGCAACTGGAAATGTGTGTATTTCAAGGAGAAAAAAAGACATGGTTAATATATTCAGAACAGTCCCTGCACGTCGCTGAATGTTAGAGTAGGCTGTAGAGCGAGATTTATGCCGAATGCGATAAGCTGTGAGGCACGTTCTGTGAGGCGGTCGATATCACGCGGAGTTACCATCATGTTAGGCAGGTCACTGTCGATATCAGTACCTGTAAGACTGCGGACTATCGTGTGCATATCGACAACAGTCGGGACTCCGACAGCTATCACGGGGATTCCGAGTTGTTCATGAGAAAGCTCGCGCCGTGCATTGGAAACTCCGCTTCCGGGGGAGATACCGCTGTCGCAAATCTGTATAGTCGTGCCGAGACGGCTTATGTCGGAGCAGGCGAGAGCGTCTGCGGCAATAACTGCGGAAGGCTTTATTTCCCGGCATATCGACCTGATAAGTTCGGCGCTTTCGATTCCTGTCTGTCCCATAACTCCGCCGGCGAGAGCACATACCTGTCTCAGCGATGAGAAGAATTCCTCTTCGGCACAGTCCGGCTCGTATTGCAGATGACGTGTGGCGAGTACCTTTTCAGCGATTCGCGGACCTATCGCGTCGGGGGTTATATCGCGATTGCCAAGTCCGGCAACGAGGACCGCTCCGTCTGGAATCAGTCTGCGGAGCTCGTCTGCAAGCTCGTTTGCCATATCCTCGTAATTGTCGGCAAAACGGCTGAGGCTTCCGCCTTCGAGGGTGATGTACCGTCCTTTGCCTTTGCCGAGAGTATCACGGCAGTTATCGTTCTCTATGACGATATCGGTTATACGGAAAGCCTTACCGCGGCGGCTGACAGTAACACCATCAGGCAGGTCATCGGGGTGCATCAGTTCAACTGCAAGGTCTGAGCGTAAAGACATAAATTCCTCCATTTCGTCTGCGATTGTGAAAAATGCTCTAATTATTCTCTGAAACTATAAGTTATTATTTCAATTTGCCTATTGCAATTTCCGGCAATAAATGCTATAATATTAACTGTCTCAGTATGGCAGCTGTGCGTTGCAGCTGTCGGAGCATACGTTATCGTGTGCTTATATTATATGAATCGGGCTGCGGATTATCCGCGGACAAATACAGGAGGTGTAACAAAATGCCAAACATTAAATCTGCAAAGAAGAGAGTTAAGGTTAACGCAACAAAGGCTGCTGCTAACAAGGCAAGAAAGTCAAATCTCAAGACAGTTATCAAGAAGGCTGATATCGCTTGCACAACAGGTGCTGCTGATAAGGCAGAGGCTATCAAGGTAGCTATCAAGAAGGTTGATCAGGCTTGCGCACATGGTCTTATGCACAAGAATAAGGCTGCAAGAAAGAAGTCTCAGCTCGCTAAGAAGCTTAATGCTGCTGAGTAATCAGGCTTTTGTTTGAAAATACAGAAATGGAGTCCCCTTGCTGACAACTCACGGTTTGGCAAGGGGATTTTTGCGTTGACACAAAATTTCGGTCATGGTATAATAATTGAAGAGAGCATTGCATTAAGCGGCAAGGCGGTTCAATCTTTCCTCGGGGACGAGGTGAGGGCTATGTCTATAATGGAGTTACTTACTTTACTAATAGTTGTAATTGAGTTGATAGATATATGCACAAGAAAAAAGAAATAGCCGCCCACCTTCCAAAATAAGCGACTATTTCTTTTAGTTTACTTATTGAGGAGAACCGCTGAGTCGTAAGACTTGCAGTGCTCTCTTTATATTTATATTACCATATTTCCCGTGCACTGTCAAGCCTAATACTTGAACTGGCTGTTGCCAATGAATTCGCATATCAGCGAATCACTGGTGACGTCTTTTTTATTCATTGGAGTAAGCGACTCCATAACCTGAGTAATATCGGCGAGTTCAGGGACGTCGTTCATTTTCCAAAGCTCGTCGATGAGGGTATTGCGGTAAACGTTAAGCTCGTATGCCATGAAAGTGTCGATATCGTAATCTGAGCGGTACTTATACGGCATTATATACTTGTTTTCGCCGTTTTCGACACTGTGGAACATATTCATAGTGTCGCGCAGAGAGCGCTTGCGGAAGTTCCTGTCACGAATCATACGGCGCATAAGGCGAACCTTTGACGGGTGAAGGACTATATCGCCGCAGGTCACACGGGTGCGTACACTGACGTATATCTTGCATATCTTACTGTCAGGCACAGTTATAACGTTCGGGTCGAGAGCATGTATACCCTCAAATATGACCATTTCGTCAGGACTGCGCTTTAGTTTGATATTTGATGGCTTTCGCTTGGACTCAGCAAAATCATACTTTGGAATCTCAACTTCTTCGCATCGGGAAATAGCCTCTATCTGTTCATTCAGCAGGTCCTTGTCGATACGGTCAGGAGATTCGAGGTCCATCTGACCGAGAGCGGCGAGGCGCTTTTCTTCTTCGGTGAGCGGACAGAAGTAGTTATCCATTGAGAGTGTATGAGTTTCGCAACCGCTTTCGTCAAGAAGCTTTTCAATCATGAGAGCGGTAGTAGTTTTACCTGAGCCGGACGGTCCCGAGAGCAGTACTACCGGCTTTTCACGGCGCGATTTAGCGATTTCGTCGGTTATTTTTTTTAGTTGATAGTAATAATTTTCGTTGACGCTTTTTACGAATGCGGCAGGGTCGTTTTCGATAGCGTTATTGATTCTGGTAACTTCAATGTTCATATAGAGTCTCCTTGTGTGGTTTTAAAAAAAGCGGCGGGTAAGTGCACCCGCCGCGGAGATTCATCTCTGTTCACAGATAAGCTTTATAGCTGTTCTTTCTTCACCGTCGATAACTATGTTGGCAAATGCGGGTATGCAAATGAGGTCGATGCCTATTGGAGCGAGATAACCTCTAGCTATAGCAATAGCTTTTATAGCCTGATTGGAAGCACCTGCGCCTACGGCCTGAACTTCAACGGCTTTCTGTTCTCTGATGACTCCGGCGATAGCGCCTGCAACTGAATTTGGTGTGGAATGTGATGATACTTTTAAGACCTCCATTATTATGACCTCCTATGGGAACTTATTTGCACTTGAACCGGTCCGAATTTACAAAAACTTTTGAAAAATCAGCAATAGTTATAGTACATATATACATTATAGCATGGTGGCTCTGAAATTGCAATAGGCTGAGAGAAACTTTGTAGATTATCTTATAATCAGCCTCTCAATTTTGTATGATTTGCCGCATTTTTCGTCAAATTGCACGCAAATGCCACACATAAAGCAGTCGCCTTCGGCTTCTTTGAAGCGTGCAGGAGTGCGGAAACGGAAATGGTCTATGGCAGGTTGTATAGCCGCGCCGAGACTCGATATCTCCGGACCTGTCATACCGGCATCGGTGATGTAGGCAGTATGGTCGCCGAGGATAATCTCATCGGCAGTCTGTACGTGGGTGTGTGTGCCGAAAACTCCGCTGACTCTGCCGGTGAGGTAGTGGCCCATAGCTTTTTTCTCAGAAGTAGCTTCTGCGTGGAAATCAACGAATATATTGGGGGTTTCGATGTCATTGAGAAGCTCGTCGATTTTGGTGAAAGGGTTATCGAGAGGGTCCATGAATACCGTACCCATGAGGTTTATCACCGCTACCGAAAACGCGCCCATATCAAGTACGCACACTCCTTTTCCGGGAGCGCCGCCCTCGGGGTAATTAGCAGGGCGGATAATATGGTCAAGTTCAAAGAGTTCGCAGCCTTCTCTGCGGCGGAAAGCGTGATTGCCGGTGGTTATTATGTCTGCTCCGGCTTTTACCAGCATATCGGCAGATTCGGGCGTTATACCGTCGCCGGCAGCAGAGTTTTCGCCGTTGACAACTGTCACATCGACCGCGTACTGGCGTTTAACGAGTGGAAGCTTTGACATGAGAAATCTGCTTCCCGATTTGCCGACTACATCTCCGATAAATAAAAGGTTCTTCAAAATATTTCCTCCATTCAATCTTGTTATAACATTATAACATTTCAGCAGTTGGAGTGTCAAGGCGAAAAAACGTGAAAAACGGCGAAGAGAGCCTATATTGTGAATTATAGTCAACATTGGCAGTCAGTGCGCATATAATACAGCATATTTCGGCGTGCCGTATGCCGTAAAGCGGCGGAGGATATTATGTGCGGAATTGCAGGAGTTATCAGCTTTAAAGAGGATATGCGCTCCGAACTCGGTGCTTGCACGAAAATGCAGAATGCACTTCTGCGGCGCGGTCCGGACCAGAAGGGAATGTTTTTTGCGCCGGAAGCGGCACTCGTCCATACACGTCTCGCGGTCATCGACATATCCGGAGGCAGACAGCCGATGTCAGTGACGGTCGGGGACAGGCGGTACACAATCGTTTATAACGGCGAGCTTTATAATACCGACGAACTGCGGCAGGAACTCGCTGATGCCGAATTTCAGACACGTTCCGATACGGAGGTAGTACTGCAAAGCTACGTGCGCTGGGGTGAGGAGTGCGTTGAGCACTTCAACGGAATATTTGCATTTGCGGTCTATGACGAGGCGGAGCACCGTGTGTTCATGGCGCGTGACAGGATAGGCGTGAAGCCGCTTTTTTACTATGAAACTCCGGATAAGCTCATATTTGCGTCGGAGCTTCCGGTATTACTCGAACACCCTGATATTCCCCATGAAATCGACCATTACGGTGCGGCAGAGCTTTTGCTCATATCGCCTGCACGTACTGCCGGCTGTGGAGTTATCCGCGGAGTAAAAGAGCTGAAAGCAGGCTGGCGCGGCTATTACTCTGAAAATGGACTCGAAATCTCGCAATACTGGCGTTTGCGAGCGTATGAACTGAATGAGACATTTGAGCAGACTGTTGAGCACGTCCGTGAGCTTGTTCTCGATTCGATACGCCGTCAGCTGGTGTCAGATGTGCCGGTCTGCACCTTTCTCTCAGGCGGACTGGATTCAAGTCTGATATCGTCAGTCGCGGCGCGTGAACTTCAGAAGCAGGGCAAAAAACTCGCTACCTTCTCAGTAGACTACCGCGACAATGACAAGTACTTCAAAAAAAGCCATTTTCAGCCTAACAGTGACCCCGAATATATCAACAGAATGGTTGAATATCTCGGTACAGAGCACCATTGGGTAGTGGTCGATACTCCTGAATTGATGGGGAATCTCGACGCGGCGACAGATGCCCGCGGATTGCCCGGAATGGCGGACGTTGACGCTTCAATGCTTTTGCTGTGCCGTGAGATAAAAAAGCATGGTACAGTTGCACTTTCCGGCGAGTGCGCGGACGAGATTTTCGGCGGTTATCCGTGGTACAGGGACAAGGATATACGCGAGACTGACGGCTTTCCGTGGGCGCAGACTACCGCCTGCCGGAGCAGTTTTCTCTGTGAGAAATATGCGAATCTTACCGACGCTGAGGACTATGTCTACTCGGCTTACCGCAAAACCGCTGACTATGCGGAAAAACTACCTGATGACAGTCCGCTTGAACAGCGTATGCGTGAAATGACACAGCTCAATTTCGACTGGTTTATGCAGAATCTTCTCGACCGCAAGGATAGAATGTCGATGTACAGCGGACTTGAAGTGCGTGTGCCGTTCTGCGATTACCGCATCGCCGAGTACCTATACAACGTGAAATGGGAGTACAAGGACTATAAAGGCAGAGAAAAGGGACTACTCCGCGAGGCTGTAAAAGACCTTTTGCCTGACGAGGTGCTGTGGCGGAAAAAGAGTCCGTATCCGAAAACTCACAACCCTGCTTTTGCAAAGGCAGCAGCAGAGCGTCTGCGTGCGATACTTGCCGAAGATACGCCGCTTACAGAGCTTGTCAGACGTGATAAGCTTGAATGGCTGCTTAGTACCGATGAAAGCATAGCGTGGTATGGACAGCTTATGAATGTTCCGCAGATGCTCGCTTACTTTGTGCAGCTTGACCACTGGCTGAAAAAATTTGAGATAAAACTAGTGTGAGAGCGGTGGGGGATAATCCGGAATTTGATATTTAAACTATCAGCGACCGGCTGTAAATCGGTCGCTGACTACTTTATATTATAATAGTATACCGTAATAATGGAATTATATTTACCATTTAAAGGTTAGACATTTGCGTTTTTTGCACTTTATCAGTGCAAAATGACGAATTACAAGTTAATGCATTTGTCTCAGTTTACAATTATATAAAAAAATATGAAAAAATGAGATTTTATGTTGCAATTCGAGCGAGGTTGTGATATAATATTTGTGTAAGTTAAACAATGTGCAGCATGGGTACAACAATGCTGCGTTTTGTTCTGCCTTGAGATTGTTTTTTGTAGAATAATCGAGCTATACACTGTCTTGTATTACGTCTGGTATAAAAGTTAGTGAATATTGATAAAAAACGTCTGATTATTTAAGTCAAAAAAGCGATTGAAAAGTAACTCTTAAAATGCTATAATTGTTATTATTAGGGCAGTATGGATTGTTCCGGCTTAATCAAAAAACTATGGAGGTGGTTTTATGAAGAGTTATTCCTACGTTGCTCAGGACGCAAGAGGCAAACAGGTCAAGGGCAAGGCGAATGCCGAGAATGAACAGGAATTCCTCGAAAAGATGAAAGAACGAGGTGTGTTCATCAAGGATTACGCGGAAGACGATTCAAGTAACTCAAGATCAATTTACAAGTTCAGTACCAAGGAGCTTTCTTTCTGTTGCAGACAGCTCAGTGCGATGCTCACTTCCGGTCTTACGCTTGTTAAGGCGATCGACATTCTTGTTAAAGAACAGGAAAATGAAAAAGCAAGAGCTATCTGGCAGGACATCTATGAGAACGTTCAGAAGGGTGAATCCTTCTCCTCGACCCTCGAGATGCATGCGGGTTCGTTCCCTGAATTCCTCATTTCAATGGCGAATGCCGGCGAGTCCAGTGGTTCACTCGACGTAATCATGACACGTATGTCGGACCATTACGCAAAGGAAAACAAGCTCAAGAATACTATCAAGGGCGCTATGGTTTATCCTATGATCCTCGCAATCCTCTGCGTTGTTATCGTAATGTTCCTCTTCATCTTCATCATGCCTACATTTATTGATATGTATGAAGATCCTTCAACCATGCCGGCTCTGACAAAGATCATGGCTGCTATTTCTGACTTCCTCAGATACAGATGGTACATCGTTGTTATCATCGTTCTGGGCGCGTTCTTCGGATTCAAGTATGCGATGAAGTTCCCGAACTTCCGCTACAAGATCGACCGACTGATCCTCAAGGGACCTGTATGGGGCCCCCTCGTAACAAAGATCTATACCGGCCGTTTCTCAAGAACCCTTTCTTCACTTTATTCAAGCGGTATCCCGATGGTTGAATGTTTACAGAAATCATCGGCTATCCTCGGCAACAGATACGTTGACGAGAAATTCCTCGACGTTGTTGACGAAGTTAAACAGGGTGAAACCCTCTCAGCTTCTATCACAAGAACTGAACTCTTCGAGCCTATGTTCTGCTCAGTTATCTACGTTGGTGAGGAGTCAGGTGCTCTTGACTCGATCCTCGAGAAGACTTCAGATTACTACGAAGAAGAATCAGATTCAGCTGTACAGCGTCTTGTAAGCCTTGTTGAGCCTGTGCTCCTCATCTTCATGGGTGTTATCATCGGTATGGTCGTTATTGGTATCTACCCCGCACTCTACGGTTCAATGGCTGCAATCGAGAACGAATAAACACGGAAAGGTGGAAAAAGAAAAATGCTTTCATTTGATATTACCGATAGAAACGTCCGAGTTGTTAAGGGCGTTGAGAGCAACGGAAAGATCAAGATCAGCTCCGCTGCTACACTTAACCTTGAAGAGGGTCTCATCGTAAACGGTCACGTTAAAGATGTTCCCAACGTTGCAACACTTATAAATGGTATCCTCAAGAGAAACAAGATGCCTGACAAGGAAGCTATCGTCAGCATCTCCTCTAACCTTACAATATTCAAGGAAATGACAGTTCCCCGCGGAAAGGGAAACGATCTCCAGAAAACAGTTAAGCAGCAGATGCAGGCTGAACTTAATCTGGACGATTCATTCAGCGTTACATATGTTGTCGTTGGTGACGGCGAGACAAGTGCTAACGGTGAGCCTACTGTAAAGGTGCTCGCTACTGCCTGCCCTTATGAGATCGTTAACAGCTACAGAGAAGTTTTCAAGCTCCTCGGTATCTCACTCAGATCTGTAATGGTAGGATGCAACTGTATCACAAAGGTTCTTCTTGCTGATACAAAGATCAAGTCAAAGATGCCTCTGCTTGCTGTTCAGATCGATAACAACTTTATCTCTCTCAACCTTTATGAGCAGGGTCAGCTTTCATTCTCACGTTTCGCGTCTATCGATCCGGACGACTACGGCGGATCTGATGACTACGTTTTCGAGGCTGTAAACGAGAACATCTTCCGTATGCTCCAGTTCCACAGAAGCCGTAATACAGGCGAGGTCATCGAGAACGTTATCTTCTACGGCGATACTCACGAGTATGTAAGACTTACTGACGAACTTGAAAAGCTCGATCTTAATACAAGCCTTATCAACGTTCCTCCGCAGATCCACGGACACGAAAATCTCGAATTCTCTCTCTACGCTAACGCTATCGGTGCTATGTTCAAGCGTAACAGAGATAACGAGAAGATCAACCTCCTCGATACTGACCTTGGTACTACTATTAAAAGAGCAAGCTCAGGTGCAGGAAATGAGACCGCTGGTTCAATTGCATTGCTCGCCTGCGTTCTCGGTGCTGCTGTTATCACTGGCGGTATCTGGGGCGTAATGAGTTTATACGATCTCAGCGTTAAGAGCGATGTTAAGGAAATCGTGTCTTACATCGAGGATCCTAATACAACTAAACAGCTCAATCACCGTGAGAAACTTCTCGGTATCAGAGATAATGTCAATGCTTACCACACAAAGATGGTAAATGCACACGATGCATTCTATTCACAGCCTGTTATTAATGGCGACAAGTTTGAGAACATTCAGCTTGTCCTCGATAAGACCGCAGAAGAACTCGGACTCGGTGAGTCAGTGGCAACATTCCCCTCTTACTCAGGAGGCACAATGTCGTTCTCTGTAACAGCTGCCGGAAGCAAGGAAATGGTACAGAAGCTTCCTTCACTCTTTATCGATAACCTTGTCGGCAAAGACTATTCCGATAATAAGGGTTACTACCACAACGCTTCTTATTCAGGCTATTCTGTTAAAGAAGCTGCTAAGGACGGCTCTGAAGAAGAAAAGGCAGAGTTCTCAGTTACTGTTGCGATCGAAGGACGCGAGAGTGCATACAAGCCTGAGAAAACTGATAAGCCTGAAGACAAAAAGGCTGAATAAGGAGGTAGATAAAAATGAAACTTAATTACAGAGATAAGATTATTTTAGGAGTACTTCTTGCAGTAGTTATACTCCTCCTCGGATTCTTCCTTCTTATAAAGCCTAAGAAGGCTGATATCAGTGCTGATAAGGCTGAGCTTGCAAAGGTTCAGCAGGAAAAGGATGAGATCGATGCTAAGATCGCTGAGATCAAGCCTCTTCAGAAGGAAATCAAGGAAACATACGACAATACAACAGAGCTTACAAATGATTTCGTTGAGTACAACGATATCAACAACCCCCGCAAGATCGACCAGTATATGCAGCACTTCTGTGAAGACTGCGAGGTAAAGGTGTTAAACCTCTCAACTAATACACTCAACGAATCAACTCTTGATTACTACTACTTCGAGACTTCAATGCCCGGCGAGAAGCAGCTTGAACAGGCTGACCTCAACGGTGACAGAAAGGCTGCTCTCGATGAGGCTCAGGCTGAGCAGAACTCACTCAAGGACAGAAATAAGGAAAGTGTTCTTTCAGGAAGCTATACAATTTCCGTAAAGGGTTCAAAGGAAAATATCTGGAAGTACATGGAAGCACTTGAGCAGCAGGATAAAACTATCATAATCAATTCGATCACAATCGATGGTGTTTTCCTTAAGGAAACTGAAGAGGCTGCAGCTTTCTTAGCTGCAATGGCTGAAGCAGGTGAAGAACCTACTGCAAATATTGATATTACACTTTATTCAGTATATACACTCTCAGAACCTAACGTAGAAGCTGATTAAAACTTGTCCTTCGCTTACAGTTATTAGATGAAGATATAACTTGAAAGGCGGTTAAAAAATGAAACTAAAGAAGAATAGAAAATTAAAAGGTTCAGTGCTTCTTACCGTTGTATCGGTAATGGCATTGCTGATAATTTTCATGGCGAGTACTCTGACTCTGGCAGCTGCTGCCAATAACAGAGCACATGCGAACTATTCAGATAGTCAGGCAGAATATACCGCGAGGGCAGCGATCGAAGGTTTTACTCAGGCTCTTGAGGACAACGATGCGGTCGCTCAGACCCTTGTAAGTATGTCTGCTACTGATAAGGTCTATCCTGCTGTTGTCATCAACGATCCCGGCATGGGCAGCGTTGGTTATTACGATGGCGATACATGGGTAGAGGACAGAATCAAGGTTGAATGCCTTGACGAAAATTATTCTTTTGATGAAAAGCAGAATGCATGGGTGCCTATGCAGGTGATCAAGATCTCTGCAACAGGTAAGGTTGGTAAGGAAGAGAAGAATATCTCATACTATATCCAGCGTACCACAAGAAAAGTTAAAAGCGCTAACATCAGAGGATTCCAGACACTTGGCGACGGTGGACTCCAGAATAATGGCGCGTTCACCGGAGCTCTCTCTCTCGGTCTCAAAATACCGGCTGGACTGCCTACTCAGACTTTCTATGCTGATAACGATTTTGAGCTCCACGCTGATACTCTCTTTGTAAACGGAAATTTCGATACATCAATTGGTAACGGCTGTGATCTCTATATCTCTGAATCGGATAATGGCAATCCCTGTCAGTCGTCTATTCTTGGCGACCTTATACTTTCCAATGCAGGTCTCAAGGTACATCTCGATTATCCTTATGCACGCAAGACCAGTGCAGGCTCATGGAATGAAACAGAGATGACGTTCAATAATATCCCTTACCTTTTTGTACAGGGTGATATCATGGGTTCTACTCCGAGAGCAGACCTTGAGGTTTATGCTGAAGGTGAAAATAACGGTATCACAAATTCAGCAGATGATCCGTTCAACGTAATGTGTAACCACATGAACTTGCACCATGTCAAACTGGATGGTACAGATGTTTTCCTTTTTGGTGCGTCAGGCGAGAGCGTACTCGGTTCGAATGGCGATGATTCCAATCTGTACAGATGGTCAAGTTCTGTCTTAAACAAAACTGCTGACCGTATACCCGGCGGTACTGTCGGCGGAAGCATTTACTGCAACCATAATCTTAAGTTGGAAAAGAGTATGGATGTCAAAGGAAATCTTGTTGTTCAGGGAGACCTTGACCTCAGCGCTGGAAACTGTGGTAATGTAAATGTCGGCGGCGATCTTGTTGTAAACGGTTCGATCAGAGGCTTTAACAAGCTTCATGTAAAGGGCAAGATCTATTGCCATGAAACATCATCATCTGTCGGTGGTCTTGCTGACGGTATCTATGTTAAGCGTAACAGCAAAAACGACAGCGCAGTAAAATCAGGTTATGTAAAGGCTAACAATATTCCTGTTAGATCGGTATATATTCCTAATGAATCAACAGAATCTATACAGATTCCGAGTTTTGTAAGCTATAAGGTTACATATAATGATAATACAAGCGCTGAAAAGTCGATACAGTTCGGCACTGTTGAAGATGCAAATGAACCTTATCCGACAGCTGAAGTAAAAACGCTTTATCAGACAGATTATAATCATGGTTATGATCCTGATGATTCTTCCCAGACACCTATTTTGATAAACGGCTCGCAGATTCAATGGCAATATATATGGCCTGATCCTCCTAAAGGGCAGTTCTATGTGATTTCTGATGATCCTAATTATAATGGAGCATATTCATCCAAACCTTACATTAACAGGACAACTAACACTATAACGGACAAATCAGCACAGGTATATTATACTATTGAAGTTCCGGGTGCAAGCGAAGAAGACGCTCCGATAGTTTATCAGAGTGGTGATTTTGAAGAAGTTATCAAGCAGGCTGAGGGAGCAGATGTTGTAAGAATTGAAAACATTAAGCTCAGCATGGCTAATGTTGAAGTAAACTCAGCTGGTGAGCTTGTAAAGGCAACTCCTGATCCTAGTAAATCAGGTGATCCAAATAATTTCTTTCAGAATCTCGGTGGTCGCGTTTACACTATGTATGTTGTTGATCCTGACGGTAAAATCGTTACTGATGATTCAGGAAATGCAATTCGTACAGAGAGCGATTTGGAGTACTGGCATGTTGATTCAGAAGGCAACCTTAAAACAGATGCAGAAGGAAATTATATCCGTGCTGTCAGCTCCGAAGGTGAGCCTATAAGTGCGTATGAATACATTCTCGATGCTGATGGAAAGGTTACTGATGAAGCAGCTGCTCCCGGTACACACTATTTCTATGAAGTAGATTACAATGGTGAAACTACATCAAACCGTGTTACAAACGATGTAACTTACTGGTATAACAACGGCGGTACATGGGAGAAAACTACTGCTGCCGCTGCTCAGAACACAGATACTAATATGTATCGTGCATGGTATGATACTACAAAGCTTGTAACAGAAGAATTCTACTATTATGATGGTGACCCGACAGGTCATGACGAAGCATGGCATAATGCTCATAAGGTTTCAGAGGCAGTTGCATTTGCTAAGAGAACTTATGCGGATCCTAAGAGCTATGCTGAGATGATCAACGGCGCAGGAAGCACAAGCGTTTATCCTTCTAAGATGACAAGAGCTGCACTCCAGACAGGCGAAAATAAAATGGTTCTCAGTCTTAAGGACGCTCGTGAATCTGTTGGTATGGACGCAAACGGTAACTTCTCTGAATCGGACGGCTTCTATAAAGATGTTCCCGATCCTACAGCTGCTGCTTCATGGCCGACATACACAAATAGTAATGTTCCTGGTGTAATTACTCAGTCATGTATACTTTCAGGTGAATTCAAAGGAAAGACAATAAAGGTCAATCCTAATGGAGCAACCGGAAGAGACTTCTGGGTAGTTCTTGATGGTGCGACATTCAATAATCAAGGTTCTTCATCAACCCAGAATGGTCTTGTATGCTCATCGAATGGTACTGTTAATATTCTCGTAAAGAACACTGTAACATTTGATAATGCAGGTATCTACACAGAAGGTATTTACAATAAGTTAAAGGATGGCGATAGTGCCGCTAACCCGATCTACATCAACGAGGCTGATCAGATGAACATCTATCTCTATGGTGCAGAAGGTTCAAAGATCAGTATGGCTAATGATAAGCTTATCTGTGCTAACTGTAAGGCTCCTTATACGTTACTCGAATGCAGCACGGCAAGCCCGCCGACTCATTACTACAAGTACGTTGAGAAGAGCGGAACTATATACGACTACGGCACAGGCAATACTAAGGTCGGTCTTATAGGAAGTGCCCTCTTCAAGGGTGCTACTGTACCGAATAACTTCGCTATCCTCTTCACAGAGTCAAACGAGAATTCAAACGGTATTCATAATTCAAACGTTGCTGGAGCAGACTGGTATGCTAAGTACTACGATTCGCACTAAGGAGGGCTGGATATGAAAAAGAAAAATCTCAAAGGTACTACGCTTTTAGAGGTCATCATAGCTTTAGCCATCTTTGCAATGCTCGGAGTTATCCTTGTCACTCTCGGTTCAAACGTTGATAAGCAGACTAAATCATCGGTAAAGCTCAATAAGCGAGTTGCTCTTCAGGCTCCGTATGCCGCTTCACAGCAGGAAAAGCATGCGGTTGAGCAGGATGACGGCACATATCAGGAAGTTGAGCTTACTAATTCAAATTCATCAATTCGTATTTTCATCGACAAGGATAAGGACGGAAACCCTGACGATGTTGATGTAAAGCGCGAAAACGGTAATATTGACAAGATAAGTTCACAGGCTAATGTCTCAGGCAAGAGATATACTACTGAGGATATCGTCACAGGCGATACTGAGGCTTATGATCCGGAAGATGTTTCTAATTCAAGACATCATCTCCAGTTCATAAAGGTCTCAAACAGAATCGAAGTTGATTTTTCAGGTGTCGGCAATCAGATCAAGAAGGGCGAGACCAGAGAGATAACTGTTGATAAGGTCGCTGAAGACGGAACTGTTACTAATGAGCATATCACAGGCGCTGTATGGACTCATAAGAGCGCAGATGCTGAGAAGGTAGCTACTATCGACGCTGACGGAACAATTACCGCTGTAGGTGCTGGTTCATGCACATACCACGGTTACGATGACGAAGGCAGACGCTTTATTGTCAAGATAATCGTTTATAATTAAGGGGGTAATAGTCAATGAAGAAAAAAAATCTCAAGGGCTTTACTCTCCTTGAGCTGATCATCGTTCTTGCTATATTCTCATTGCTGATGCTTGGTGCTATGTCACTTATTGATCCTGTATCAAAAATACAGAATCGTGCAACTACTAACGAAAATTCATATGCCTATGTTGATAATATCCAGAATTATCTTCAGGAATCTCTCGAATTCTCTGATCATATCTGGGTTTATCAGGGCAATATGTCATCGTCAGACCTTGCTGATAAGGCGATGGAGTTCAAGGAGCAGTACTATAAGGATATAATCTGGAAGGCAAGCGAACCTGATGCTCCGGATTTTGCTAAGTGCAGAATAAGAGTAATGACTCTTATAAATAACAATAACACTCCGGATCCAACAGCGGCAACAGGTGTTAATTTCACTAAGGGTCAGATACTTATGCAGACAGTCGATTATATGTCTGACAGTACTACAACCCTTCCGCTTTCAAATCCTGTAAAACAGCTTAATGAAACATTCTTCGGAGATATTTACACTTTCGATTACGTTCTTGGTGCTACTTCATTCACGAATGTGACCGATTCAAACGGCGATAATGCACTTGCATTTGACAGCCTTGTAAATCCGCCTGCCGGTGGAGTTCCTGCTTCTCTGAATCCGAGCAACTTTGCTGTAAGCATAGCTGCATATCAGACTAAGACAGACAGAAACAACCATATCTTTGAGGATCATACAGTTTCTGGTCCTTCAGGTACTTACGTAGATTATCGTATCTATCCGGTTGCTACTCATTACTTTGTTGCAAATATTCCGCTCTTTAATGTTATTTCAAGAAATAACACCGGAAACAGCAAGTACTGGATAGCTGAAACACCGGGCAACAACAGCGTTGCTAAGCATAAGGAAGATAACAGCGGTTTCTCTGCTTTCAGACACGGCGATGCTGATATCTCAATGCGTGCTGACGATAACATTTATATCGTATACGCAGTTTCTGATGAGATTGCTTCACTCAAGTAATTAAGCAATAATAAAACAGGCAGCAGTAATAATTGCTGCTGCCTGTAATTTATTTTGCGCTTTTTGGTATTACTCCGGTTTAACCGTGAGGAAATTTATGTACCACTGAGCTATATTGTTCCCCCAGAGCATTGCTACTGCAATGCCTATCGAAAGGTAAGGTCCGAATGCGAACTTTGAATCCTTTGTGACTGCCTTTATTATAAGTCCGCCAACTGCGGCGGCAACAATTCCAATCAATGCTGAAACGATAACAGCCTGTGTTCCGAGGAGAGCACCTGCGGCAAACATGAGTATCGTATCACCGAGCTCAATTGCACGGAAGTCCTCATCAAACTTGCTTCGGATAATCGGTCTGCTGACCTCTCCGATGATGAAGAATGGAACACTGATCGCGAATGCTCCGATAATGCGGTGCTTCAGCTCAACGTCCTCTGTGAATATCGCAGCAGGAACCGCGAGAAGGAAAATGATACCAACGATGATCATGTCGATCTCCTGTGTATCCCAGTCCATGAAGGCTACAACGATGAGCAGCGACATAAGAACGCAGGTTATTATGGCTTTAGCATTAATATCAAGCACCATGAACGTGATGATGTAAAGAATTCCGTTCAACGCCTCAACGACCGGATATCTCGGCGATATCTTAGAGCCGCAGGCATGGCACTTTCCCCGGAGCAGCAGCCAGCTGAATACAGGAATAAGATCAATTGGTCTTATCTTGGTTCCGCAGGTCATACAGTGGGAGGATCGTTTGATCAGCGATTCGTGCCTCGGAAGACGAAGTATCACGACGTTAAGGAAGCTTCCGATACAGATGCCGAAGAGAAAAACTATTGTGTAAAACTCGATTTTGAATGGCAGTTCAGTGTATTCACTGTGCAGCATATCTTCAAATCCAAACATGGTTTTACCACTCCTTTTCATTTAGAATATTGACGTAATACTATTATATCATATTCTGAATAAAATTCAAGTATAATTTAAGAGTTTGTTCCGGGGGGACCGGAGCGGATTCTAAAAAATAAGCGGAGGTTTGTATATGAGAAACGAGAGAATTGGCGACTACTTAGTTAGTCAGGGGCTGATCACAGAGGAACAGCTCCAGAAGGTTCTTGAGACCCAGAAGGAGTCGAATGGAGCCAAAAAGTTCGGCGACGTTGTTGTTGAGCTTGGATTTATGTCAGAAGTTAACTTCACTAAGGCTCTTGCCGGTAAGCTGAGAGTTCAGTACGTTGACCTCGACAATATCGACATCAACACAGACGCTGTTCAGAAGGTTCCTGAAGCACTCGCAAGGAAGCATACGGTCATCGCTATCGCTATCACAGGTAAGCGTCTTACTGTTGCTACAAACGATCCTGTTAACTTCATCGTACTCGAAGATATCAAGGTATCGACAGGTATGGATACCGTTCCTGTACTCGCTACTACATCTGCTATCAATAAGGCTATAGGTAAGTGCTATTCAATGCAGAACGTTGACAGCGTTATCGACAGCGTTAACTCAATGGCGGGCGACCTCGGCGGAACTACTGAGGAACAGGAAGCTAACGACCGTATCGAGAGCGCTCCTATCGTTAAGCTTGCAACTACTATCGTTGAAAACTCATACAGAGCCGACGCAACCGATATTCATATCGAACCGTTCGATAAATATACAAGAATTCGTATCCGTGTAAACGGCGACCTCGTTGAACTGATGAACATCTCCTCAGCTGTTCACAGCGCCCTCACAACACGTTTTAAGCTCATCAGCGGTATGAACATCGCCGAGAAGCGTATCCCTCAGGACGGACGTTTCACTCAGGTCGTTGACGGTACTACCCTCGATGTCCGTGTATCTTCACTTCCTATGGTACACGGTGAAAAGATCGTTATCCGAATCCTTTCAACAGGTCAGATCGCTCTCCGTAAGATCACTGACCTCGGTATGTCAGACTATAACTACCAGCTCTTCGAGTCGATGCTCCGCGTTCCTCACGGCGTTATCCTCGTTACAGGTCCTACCGGTTCAGGTAAAACAACAACTCTTTACGCAGCTCTCGGTGAGATTGCTAAGCCTAACGTAAACGTTGTTACCGTTGAGGACCCTGTCGAAAAAGCTATTGATGGTATCAACCAGTGTCAGGTTAACCAGAAGGCAGGCATGACATTCGCTGCTGCCCTCCGTTCAATCCTCCGTCAGGACCCTGATATCGTTATGATCGGTGAGATGCGTGATACTGAAACAGCCGATATCGGTATCCGTGCCGCTATCACCGGACACCTTGTTCTCTCCACACTTCATACTAACGACGCTGCTTCAACTGTTGTACGTCTCGTTGATATGGGTGTTGCTGCATACATGGTTGCTACTTCACTTATCGGCGTTATCGCTCAGCGACTTGTTAAGGTGCTCTGCCCGAGCTGCAAGCGCCCCAGAATGTCAACTGAGGAAGAAAATGAACTTATGGGTATTCCTTCATCTATCCAGATATATGATCCTGTTGGCTGCCCCGCTTGCAACAATACCGGCTATCGCGGAAGAACTGCTATCCACGAGATCATTCACTGTACTGCTAAGGTTTCTGCTATCATTGCTGCCGGCGGCGGTAAAGAAGAGATCGAGCAGGCTGCAAAGGCTAACGGTACTAAGCTTCTCCGTGACAACGCTTCCGAGCTTGTTCAGGCAGGCGAAACTTCTATCGACGAACTCGTAAGATCTACATTCTCTGTTTGATCTGCATACTTAATATTAGGAGGAATACACAATGGGCATTATAAATATACATAGAATACTCGACGAGGTCCGCCTCCTCGGCTGTTCTGACCTTCACTTCACAAACGCTATCGCTCCTGTAGTACGTCTTAACGGTACACTCAGAACAATGCGTTCACAGTACCCCGAAATGGACGAGGAAGAGATACTTGATATCGTAAACCAGATGACAAACGAGGCTCAGCAGACTCAGATAAACAACCATATTGATACTGACTTCTCCTTCCAGACAAAGAGCGGTTACCGTCACCGTGTAAACGTTTACTTCCAGAAGGGCAAGCCCGCGATCGCTATCCGTCTTCTCCGCAATGATATCCCTACTCTTGAGGATCTCATGCTCCCTCCTATCCTCGCAGACTTCGCAATGCGTCCGCGTGGACTCGTTCTTGTAACTGGTCCTACCGGTTCAGGTAAGTCAACTACCCTCGCAGGTATGATCGACTTCGTAAACCTCAACCGCAGCGCTCACGTTATCACTGTTGAGGACCCTATCGAGTACGTTCATGATCACAAGAGATGTATGGTAAACCAGCGTGAGATCGGCGACGACGTTCCGTCATTCGCACTCGCCCTCAGAGCTGCCCTCCGTGAGGACCCCGATGTTATCCTCGTAGGAGAAATGCGTGACTTCGAGACCATTCAGGCTGCCGTAACCGCTGCCGAGACCGGACACCTCGTTATGTCTACACTTCATACAACTTCCGCAGCTGATACTATCAACCGTATCATCGACGTTTACCCCGAGCACCAGCAGCAGCAGATCAGAACTCAGCTCGCTAACAACCTCGTGGGCGTTATCTCTCAGACTCTTATTCCTAAGAAGGACGGTACAGGACGTATCGCTGTAATGGAGATCCTTAATGTTACAGACGCTATTTCGGCTATGATCCGTGATAACAAGATCCACCTTATCCAGTCTGCTATCCAGACAGGTAAGCAGCAGGGCATGATGTCACTCGACCAGGAGCTTGCACGTCTCGTTGCAAAGAATGTAATCAACGAGGTAGACGCTATCGAGAAGTGCCAGGACAAGCAGGAATTCTACCGCTTCCTTACACAGATGGGCGGAACACCTTCCGGCGGTCTCAACATTACTCAGAATGCAAATGTAGAATAATTACCAAATCCCCGCAATTATTTTGCGGGGATTCTTGTAATCTTTTACAATTTACCAAAAAATGCGATTGATGAAGACAATATAACGAAATTGTTACCAGATTGTGAACAAAACGGTAGTTTGCCGAAATGTAAAAATAACAGCTGTGATAACTACGTGTAAAATCAACTGTATATGGCTATATCGGGGTTTGTAATTAATTTGTAAAAGTGAGATAATCAGAAATCAATAACAAGTCGTTAATGGGTACTTATTAAATATACAATTTGGATAATATTTAGTTTTAATAATGAACATATTCATAGAATGTTGTGCATTGTGACGAAAAGGCGAAAAAATACTTGCCGATTTACCGTTTTGATGTAAAAATTACGATTTTCGTGAATTATTTTTCGAGATTCTATTGACTTTTTATGAATGGAATGGTATACTATAATCACAGGAAAGGGAAGGGGACAAACGAAAGACCCTGACCTAAAAATGGTGCGGAAAAGCACAGAAAATATTATAAAGGAGGTTTTCTACTATGAAAACTACTAAGAAAGGTTTTACCCTCATTGAGCTCATCGTTGTTATCGCTATCATCGGTGTACTCGCAGCAATCCTCGTTCCTACAATGCTCGGCTATGTAAGAAAGTCTAAGCTTTCATCTGCAGGAACAACCGCTTCTTCTATCTACAAGGCTATCAACTCAACTCTCACAGAGCTTGACGAAGAAGGCTGGGAGATCGGCGGTAACTACTCACTCGAGTGGACTGGCGGCGCTTCAGGCGGTTGGGCAGCAATCTCCGATATTACTAATGCTGATGGCTCTGCTATGGGTAGCGCTAAGTCAGCCCTCTTCCACCAGAAGGTTTCTAATTTCTTCGCTGATATCGAGAAGGTTAAGAATGCGAAGGTTGCAGTTCTCAACGGTTCTTGCATAGCAGTTGCTTCATGCTCTGATAAGACATACACAGGTACTTATCCGTCAGGCGTTATCACAAACGATAACTATGATGATTCTGAGTACGAGCCTACAAGCGCAAAAGTTACAAACGGGGCAATTGAGGCAGCTATGGTTAAGGCTGGTGTCAATCCTACAACAGCAACCTGGGGTTCTCCTGCTGGTTGGGAAAGAGGCTAATTAAAGGATAAAACCTTTACTAACTAACTAAAAAACTTCCCTCTCTCGTATGAGAGAGGGATTTTTTATGGGTGATATCATGGCAAAAGAAAAGAAAGACATTTCAAACTATATTATAGTTGGTATGGTTGCGGCTGTTGTTGGCGCAGGCGGAGGATACCTTCTTGCCGGCGGAAATTCGGGAAGCACAGGCGGAAATGCTCAGATGAAGCGTATCCAAGAGGCTCGTGAGGTCATTAAAGAAAAAGGCGACCCTGATTTTAACGACGAACTTGCTAATCAGGGAATGATAAATGGCTATCTTAAAGCTGCTGATGAATATGCTTTTTATTCTAACTATAAGGAAAATGACCCTGTTGCTAATATGACCAATGAAGTGAATATGGCTCCTACTGCGGTAGGAAGCGGTTTCACCATAGACAGAAGCTCAGACGGTAATATCCTGCTTAAGGAAGTCAAAACCGGAATGGCTGCGGATAAACAGGGACTCAAAACCGGCGACGAAATAACCAAAATTGACGGAATTTCTGTTTCTGAACAAGGGTATGAGAATTTTGCGAAAAAAATTCTCGGTAAACCCGATACGGAAGTGAAACTTACAATTCGCCGCGGCGGACAGGAGTCGGAACTGACTTTCAAACGTGAAAATAAAAAGCTTGATTCTGTTATCAGCGAAAAGTACGGTAAAACCGGTTATATCCATATAATTACATTTGACGATTTTACTGTCGGACAGCTTGCGCTCGCTTTTGAATCTATCGGTACTGTTGATTCGCTTGTCATTGACCTCAGAGATAACCTCGGCGGCAGAACTGACTTCTGTACAACTGCGGCATCGTCTTTTGTTGACAAGGGCAATGTAACGATGAAAAACTATAATGGCTCAGAAAAAAGCTACTCAGTCGAGCCGGGGAATATCAAGATAGATGTGCCGACTGTTGTGCTTATTAATGGGTACACAGCAAGTGCGGCAGAGTCTATGACCGCGATTCTGAAAGACGGCTTGAAGAAGTGCACAGTCGTGGGAACTAACACCTATGGAAAGGGTGTTTATCAGGACGAGGAAAGCCTGAAATCGGGCGGTGTCGTACACTATACAGCCGGCAAATTCTATGTGAATGACCGCGAAAACTGGCAAGGTATCGGTATAGCGCCGGATATTGTCGTTGAGATGGACAGAAGTCTCATAGGCACTGATGATGATGTTCAGCTGAAAAAAGCTCTGGACCTTCTTGATTGATTTGCACAAGATATATAGGCGAAAATTGGGCATTATTTTCGGAACATATTATTGACAAATTGTGAATAGTTTGATATAATATTGTTAGGTTTAATCAGAAAAACGGGGGAGGTTTTTTTATGAGAACTAAAAAGGGCTTCAGCCTTATCGAGCTGATAATCGTCCTTGCTATAATAGGTATTCTTCTTGCGATTCTTATTCCTTCGTGGGGCTATTACATGAGTCAGGCGAGATATAAGGCTCAGAATTCCAAGGCGAAGATTATCTTTAATGCTGCACAGAGTAAGATTCTTGATATCAGTGCAGAAGAGCGTAAATATGTAAACCAGTACATTCAGAATGGCGAAACATCTGCTCTGAATAACATCTATACACACGTTCCTACTCCTATGAACGATTCCCTTAACAACAATAAAATTGATACTCCCGGTTGGGAATGGTATTACTACTGGGACGGCAAAAAGGGTATGCGTGTAGATGCTGACGGTAATAAACTTGCAAGTGGTGCAACCGGATATACTACAAGTACTGCAATTGACAGATATGATGTTGAACTCGGAAGAGAAATTATGAAAATTCTCGATGATACAACAGTCTATAAGATTTATGTTAAGGACTATCAGGTGCAGTCGGTTGTATGCTCAAGATTTGCTAACGACAGATTTATAGGTTCATATCCTATGAGCATAAACAAGATAAGAGACATGGATGGTCTTACAAGCACAGCTGATGATTTGATTGACGAAGTGACTGATAATCAAAAGGTTAAGGGTGCTAACCCAATGACTCTTTTCGATTCGTATACACTTGACCTTACTACATGATTTATTAAAGCAGCCGAAAGGCTGCTTTTTTGTGCTTGTGCAATGATAACTAAAAAACATATGATTTGTTATCATTCTTTTAGTTGACAAAAGTGAAAATGGATGATATAATAATAAAGCTGTCGCACGAGAGACAAGAGCGAAGCGGAAGAGATCTTGGGAAAGAAAAAATTCCGAAAAAGCACTTGACAAACGGAGCGATAAGTGATATAATATTAAAGCTGCTTAAGAGGGCGGCGCACATCGAAAAAAGTTTTTGAAAAAACTTGAAAAAAGTACTTGACAAAAACGTAAAGATGTGATATAATATTAATGCTGTCCGATAAGGACAAGCGAAAACAGCATCTTGAAAATTGAACAATGCAAGAAAAAAGTAACGACCCTTGAGATTTCTTTGAAAAAGGAAACAGCTCAAGTAAAGAGTAAAAAATGCGCAGTAATAACGCAAGCGTTATTGAACAGGATTGATATTTTAGAGTGAGAGCTCTGATATATACTATTTAATAAAGAGTTTGATCCTGGCTCAGGACGAACGCTGGCGGCACGCTTAACACATGCAAGTCGAACGGAGAACTTTTGGTTTACTGGAAGTTCTTAGTGGCGGAC
>Ga0310695_10003260_pt1 | contig 32264 bp, 23 predicted proteins | sample RumenRJG_04DNA_FD_203882 | JGI IMG/M metagenome (GOLD analysis project Ga0310695, IMG submission 203882) | Bovine rumen microbial communities from Lethbridge, Alberta, Canada - RJG_04 (v2) (version 2) | ecosystem: Host-associated > Mammals > Digestive system > Stomach > Rumen | place: Canada...
GCGTTTTCTTGGAATGCATAAGAGCGAACACGATACCGCAGATTGCGGCAATCGCGACGATGGCACAAACCACAGCGATGATGATGCGCTTCTTCTTGCGCTGCTGTTCCGCCTCACGCTGCTGCGCACGCGTTTCACCATCTCCCGTCTCCACGAAAGGATTCGTGGTCACCGGCATCACCGGATTGGTCTGCGTGGTGACTTGCGGAGGGGTCATCACCTGGGTCGCAGTCTCGCCGCCGCGCGCCACGGGGTTCGCCAAATCGGTCAACTGGTTGAACGTCGCCGCAATCGGCACGCCGCCGTTCATGAAGGTCAGAATGTCGTTCTTGAACTCGGTCGCGGTCGCATACCGGTTCTGACGGTCCTTCGCCATGGCTTTCGCGCAGATGTTGTCCCACATCTTCGGCAGGCCTGGAATCACCGCGCTCGGGGGCGTCGCAGCCTCGGAGACGTGCTGGTAGGCGATGGCGACCGCGGAATCGCCGGTGAACGGCGGACGGCCTGTCAGCATCTCATACAGCACGCAGCCGGCGGAATACAGGTCGGAGCGCATATCTACGGTCTCACCACGCGCCTGCTCGGGGGAGAGATATTGGGCTGTGCCGACCACACCCTGCGACTGGGTCATCGTGGCGGCGGAATCGTCCAAGGCACGCGCGATGCCGAAATCCATGACCTTGACGACACCCTGGTCGGAAATCATGATGTTGCCGGGCTTGATATCGCGGTGGATGATACCCATGCGGTGCGAGTATTCGAGCGCGTTGAGCACCCCAAGCATCACCTGCTCGGCGTCACGCTGGCTGAGCGGACCGTTGGCTTTGATGATGTCGCGCAGGGTCTGCCCCTTGACGTATTCCATCACCAGATACGGCACCCGCTCGGTCTGCCCGCTGTCGTTGACGATGGTCTCCTCGCCCGAATCGTAGATGTTCACGATGTTCGGGTTGTTCATCTGTGCAACTGAGTGGGCCTCACGGCGGAACCTTGTGAGGAAGATCTCGTCATTGGCGAGGTCGGAGCGCATGATCTTGATGGCGACGGTACGCCCCAGACGCTTGTCGAGCGCCACGCGCACCTCCGCCATGCCGCCTCGGCCAACGAGCTGGCCGAGCTGATATCGGCCGTTCGCCAACGAAGTGGGTACACTGCTGCTCATTGCTGCTCCTTCCATTGCGGGCGGAATGTCGAACTCACTGTCCGCGGCTCCGCAGTCCCGCTAATGAATACTTGTTTCGGCTGCTGCCCGTCCGGCATATCTGCCGTGGCCGCCGCGCCGGCATGCGGCGTACTGCTCACCCTTCGGGGCAGACGCCCGTGGGACGGCACGATGGTCGTGTCATCGCTCAGTTTGGTTTCCTGGTCCATCAGCCGTCGATCAATACGTGACAGCGTGCGCGACACCACGAGAGCGTCTTTCGGACGATCCCGCGGGTCCTTGGCCAGCATGGACATCACAAATTGCCGCAACTGCAAATCAACCGTGTCGGGCAACGGAGGAACAGCCTCGTTCACATGGGCTGCCGCGATATCAACCGGGGTCGCTCCCGTAAACGGGCGATGCCCGCACAGCCCCTCATAGGCGACGACACCCAGCGAATAAATGTCCGACTGGGCTGTAGCCTGCTTGCCCTGTGCCTGCTCCGGCGAGATGTATTGCGCTGTACCTACCACCATGCCATCTTGGGTGATTTGCTCCTGATTTGTGGAGTACGACACGCCGAAATCCGTAATTTTCACTTCTCCATCATCGGAAACCATGATGTTCGCCGGCTTGACATCGCGGTGAATCACGCCATGCGAATGCGCCACGAACAGTCCGCGCGCCACCTGAATCAGGATCGGCAGCAACTCGGTGGGATCCATCGCACCTTTTTCGTGATAGATATCCGCCAAGGATTTGCTCGGCACGTATTCCATGATAAGGAAGCCGATGCCGTCATGCTCGTAGTATTCGAACAGCGCGGCGATATTGGGGTGGGCGAGGTTCGCGGAATTATGGGCCTCGGCACGCAAACGACGCAGCTTCGCCTCGCTGTTGGCCGCGTCGCTGCGTAGCGCCTTGATGGCGACAGGGCGCCCAAGCTGGATATCGTAGCCCTTCCAGACTTCGCCCATACCACCTTGCGCAAGTCTGCGGTCCAGGCGATAGCGGCGATGAATCAGCTGTCCTTCAATCAGTCTCACTGCTTCAACGCCTCCTCCATCACCTGCTTCATAATCGGCCCGGCAGCGGTAACACCGAATGTATTGACATTATGTACCACAACAGCGACCGCAATCTGCGGGTTGTCTGCGGGAGCGAAGCCCATCACCCACGCGTCAGTCGATTGGTTGCCTGCGCCAATCTGCGCGGTGCCGGTTTTCGCGGCCACTTTGACGCCGTCGATGGCGAGCGTCGGGCTTTCCTTGGTGACCACGTCCTCCATCATGCCGGTCAGAGCGGAAGCGGTGTTCGAGCTCATGGTTTGGGACATGACCGTAGGGCTGGTTTCCGAGATGGTCGACAAATCGCTGGCACGCACACGGTCGACCAACGTCGGCTGCATCAGGGTGCCGCCATTAGCGATGGCCGCCGCGATCATCGCATTCTGCAGCGGGGTTTCGAGCGTATCACCCTGGCCGATAGACGCGAGGGCGAGCTTGTCCGAAGGCAGATTCGATGGGAAGGTGGAGGCGACTGCCTTCATCGGGCTGCCGGTGGAAGCGGAACCATCTACGGTGATTGACTGGCCGAATCCGAATTTCTTCGCCTGCTCGGCGATGGCGTCCCCACCGAGTGCGACCCCAAGCTGGGCGAATGCGGTGTTGGACGAGTAGGCGAGGGCGTCGGACAGGGTTAACTGCCCATTGGTGCCGTTCGCCGCCGGGGTGGCGTTCGTCAGCTGGGTTGCCGTGTTCGGCAAGGTATACGCACTGCCGGCGGGAATCTGCGTGTCCGCCTGATATTTACCGCTTTCCAACGCCGCCGCCGCGACGACCGTCTTGAACGTGGACCCGGGCGGATACAGTTCGGAAGTCGCGCGGTTGAGCATTGGATTGGTTGAGTTCGATGTCAGCTGGGCGTAAGCGTTGTTAACTTTCGTCGTATCATGCTGCGCGAGCACGTTCGGATTGTAACTGGGCGTACTCACCATCGCGACGATTCTGCCCGTCTTCGGCACGATGGCGACGACCGCGCCGTCATAGCCTTGGCTGGAGAGCGCCTGATAGGCGGCATCCTGAAGTTTTGTGCTGATGGACGTTTCGATGGATGCGCCCTTGTTTTCGGTTCCGGTGAGTAGCGCCTTGAATTTCTGTACCGCCAGCGCGTTTGACGTACCGCTGAGCAACGCGGCCCTCGACGCTTCGATGCCGCGGTCGGCGTTCTGGCTGATGGAGAAGAAGCCGGTGACGGGCGCGTATTCCTCACCGCTCGAGTAGGAACGCTGGTAGGAGAACGCGTCGTTCGACGGGTCGGACTTCGCGAGGACGGTACCGTCGGATGCGAGAATCGACCCTCGCGGGGCGCCGAACTGGTAGTACAGCGCACGACGGTTACGCGGATCGGAATTCAGTTCGTTCGCGCGGAATGCGGTGAATACCGTGGTGGAGCACCCCAGAATCACGAACAATATGACAACGATGGTGAAAATCTGCCTGAGGCTCTTGTTCATCGGGCTCCTCCTTTCACCGTTCGTGGCGTGGATTGCGGCGGCGCCGGCGGAGTCGGGGGAGTGCCGGCGTTCCCGTCTTGCGCGGCTTGGTTCTGTGCGTCTTCGACCTGTTCGGCGTGGGCCCCGCGCGTCGGCCAATGGCTGGTCGTCGTAGCCGGGGAATCATCATCGGCGGCGAAATCACGCCAATCGGCCCAATCGCCTTGTTCATCGTGATCGTCTTGTTCTTCGGCATCATACAGCCCTTCCGGCTGCGATGCGTCGTCAACCATGATGGTCGGGGCATCCTCGATTTGGGTTGCCTGCACGGCGTCTTCGGCGTCTTCGGCGTGGGCCGCATGGCTTGCGTGAGCACCGTGCCGAGGCTGATTTTCATCGTCCTTGGCAGTCTGCGCGGCTGATTTTGCGCGTTCCTTGAGCTCATGGTCGCGCAGCACGGCCAAAGCCTCATACTGGAAGGTGTCAGAAGTCAGTTCGGGTTCGGGCTTGTTCGCAGCATTCGAAATGATCAGCAGCAAGGTGATCAGAATGTAATTCGCAATCAGTGAAGAACCGCCGGCGGCCATGAACGGCATGGTCAGACCGGTCAGCGGAATCACCAATGTAATACCGCCCACGACGGTGAACACCTGCACGGCCATCGTGAACACCAGTCCCGAGGCGAGCAGCTTGCCGAATCCATCCTTGATTTTCATCGCGGTAATCAAACCGGAGGCGATGATCACCAGATACAGGGCGAGCACGGCCAGCAAACCGGTCAAACCGAGTTCCTCGCCCACGGACGAGTAGATGAAATCGGAATTCGCCAGTGGTGTCAGGCTCGGATGCCCCTGCCCGAGCCCGGTGCCCATCAAACCGCCGGACGCAAGGCCGAACAGGCCGGTCACCAACTGCTCGGAGCCGCCCTGGCGGTTGTACACCTTCGCGTCGAAGGGGTGCAGCCAAGCGTCGATACGGTTGTCCACATGCGCGAACATGCGGCTGGCGATGACCGCACCCGCAGCGAATGCAAGAATGCCGATGACGATCCAGCTCTTCCGGCCGGTCGCCACATACAGCATGCACACGAACATCGCGAAGAACATGAGCGACGTACCCAAATCACGCTGAATCACGAGCACGCCCATCGACATGGCCCAGACCACTACGATCGGACCTAAGTCCTTAATGCGCGGCAGTTGCAGACCCAGCACCTTCTTGCCGCCGACAGCGAGCTGGTCACGGTGGTCGAACAGGTACGCGGCGAAGAAGAACGCGATGAACAGCTTGGCGAATTCACCCGGCTGCAATGAATACGAGCCGATGCCGATCCAGATTCGCGCGCCGCCAATCGTCTTGCCCAGACCTGGAATCATCGGGGACAGCAACAGTACGATACCGGCCACCATGCTCACGTACGAGAACCGTCTGAGCACGCGATAATCACGCAGGCAGATCACAAGAATGCAGCACAGCACCAACGCCAAGCACAGCCAAATCAACTGTCTCGTGCCGACATGCGTACCTTTCTGCTGGTCGATGCGAGAGATGAGCGTGATGCCGATTCCCGTCAGCAGCAGCACGCACGGCAGAATTGACTGGCTGGCGTACGGCTGGAATTTGAGCAACAGCGACCACAAGATGATGAACAGCACCGCGACAACGCCCAGCAGTATCATGTATTCGCTTGGGAACGACCCGGCGGTGCGTTCAAACATCTGGAAGAAGCCGATGAAGCTGACTGCCATCGCGAACAGCATCAACGACATCTGGCGCAGACGAGTGACGATCATCCAATCACCGCCCATGCATCGGCGGACCATGCGGCCGCGCCTGATATGGGGACCAGGGGAACGCGCACCGCAGCCGGGCTGGATGCGGCGGACGGGCTTGCCGATCCGTTTGCCGAGGGGCTCGCGGAAGAGCTGGCCGACGGACTAGCCGAGGGGCTCGCCGACTTGGAATCGCTGGAATCCGTAGACCCCTTGTTGTTTGCCCGTTCGGTCGCCTTGAAGTTTTTCATCTCCTGCTCAATCAGCTTGACGTGGCTGCGCGCCTCGTCCAAACTGTCCACGGAGATTCCGTCATGCAACTGGTCGCGCCAAGACTGCGGCAGGGACGACACCTTGATGTCGGTGTCTTGGATGGCGTGGGACAGCTCAACGCCGAACACATTCGTCGGAACGCCCTGATAGATCGACACTACGCCGTCATGCTCGCCGATGTAATACTTGGTCTGGCTCCATCGGTAGCCGGCGAATGCCAAGCCGAGCAACGCGGCGATGATCACGACGATGCCGACGATGATGCCAAGACGTGACAGATGGACACGCTTGCGGTGCGCCCGCTTCTGTTGCGCCTGCTCGCGCTGGATGGCCTTCGCCACCTCCGGATCGTTGGGATCGGCGGATATACGGCCGTCACGCTTCTTGACGACAGGGATTTCACCGGTGTCGGTATTGGGAATCTCGCCGTTCTCCTCACGCACTTGCGAAGGCTGCGCGACACGGGATTTCGGGCCCTGCTCCTCTTCCTTGGCCGCCTTGTCTTTTCCTGCGTGCACCGCGCCTTGGACCAGCGCCGCCGCACGCTGCGCAGGTGAGTTCTTGCCCGCCCGCAGAACCGGAGCCGAAGCGACCGGTTTATGCATAATATCGGCAATCGTTTCGAGGCTGGCGCTTGCCGCTCCGCCGACCAACGGGGTCTGATGCGGCAAATCGAAGGCATCGGCGTCAAGAGCGAGCGTGGCATCGCCGATCACCGCAGTCACGTTATCCGTGCTGCCAGCCTTCAATGCCATGGATACCAAGCGCTGCGCGCATTCCTCCTGATCGGAGACCGTGCTGAGCATTTCTTCGATAGTCGAATCCTCCAGCACGCCGCACAAGCCGTCCGAGCACAAGAGCCAACGGTCGGCAGGATGCGCCTCGCAGATGGCGATATCCGGGTGGGGGTCGATGTCAAAATCGCCGAGCACACGCATCACGACGTTGCGCTGCGGATGATTGCGCGCCTCGGCTGGACTGATGCGGCCGGTATCAATCAGATGCTGTACGTAGCTGTGATCGGTGGTCATACGCGACAGTTTCCCGTCACGAAGCAGATACGCGCGGGAATCGCCGATATGCGTCAGCACCCAGTACCCGGAGACCAGAGCGACCGCGACCACCGTCGTGCCCATGCCGGCGAGTTTGCGTTCATGTTTCGCTTTGCCGACAATCGCATCATGCGCAGCCATCACGGAGGTTTCCATCATCTGCGCCACAGCTTCCACACTGCTTTGCTTGTCATCCTGTTCAATATGAGCAAGCGAACGAATGGCGATGGTGGACGCGGTATCGCCGCCGGCATGACCTCCCATGCCGTCGCACATGGCGATCAGGCGTTCCCCGGCGAAGGAGGAATCCTGGTTATTGCTGCGAACCGTACCGACATCGGAAACGGTGGTCGAATAAAGGAACAACGTCTGCTTGGCTGCATTCGGCATCAGGCATCACCTCAGCTCGAACGTCGTGGCGCCGATACGGACAGGGACACGAGCGGGCAACACCGTCGGAGCGCTGATACGGCGCTGATTGACCACCGTACCGTTCGTGGAGCCAAGATCCTCAATCACCCACGAGCCGGCTGTGGGATCAAGATAGACACGGGCGTGATGCGAAGAGACGAATTCGTCATCAAGCACGACGGTATTGGACGCCGCACGGCCGAGGGTAATCGGCGCGTTCCCCAGAGGAACGGAACTTCCGGCGAGCGGGCCGTCGATGACGACCAGCAAGGTCGGCTGAGCGGATTGACGCGGCGTTGGCGCGGATGATCTGCCCGCAGACGGCGCTGCGGGTGTGGGACTCTTTGACGCCTTGCGCGCTTTACGATCACGGCGACGACGCGACAATGATTTGTGGGGACTGAACGTCTCGATATCACGACGCAAGGAACGCACGACAAGCCAGAGAAACACCCACAACAGGATGAGATACCCGTACTTGAGGATTGCGAAGGTAAGTTCGGTGGGCATAACGAAACTCGCTCTCAGGCTGGGTCAGTCCTGATCCTGCGACGAAGCCCAATACAGGATGCGGGTACGGCCGATGGTAATGGTGTTGCCGTCAAGCAACGTGGCCGCGGGAATCTGATGTCCTTCGACGAATGTGCCGTTCGTCGAGCCGAGATCGCGTGCGATCACGCCGTTATCGGTGATGTCGATTTCAAGATGCTTGCGGGAGATGCCCGGGTCGTCAATGACGATGTCGCAGCCGGAACCACGGCCGATTACCGTCTTCGGCTTGGTCAGCAGATACTGGCTGCCGTTGATTTCGAGCATCGGGCTGTCCTGCGACTGGTTGTCGGTTGTGACGGGTACTGCGTTGCCCTGCACGGATTCCGAACTCAGCTTGAAGTTGCCTTTGCTCAGGTCAAGATCCTCTTCGAAAATCACCACAACCGGACCGACAAAAGCGTAATTCTGGCTCTTGGCGTACTGGGTGAGATTATCCGCAAGCTCATTGGCAAGCGCCTCGCTGCCCCACTGCTCAATCCGATCGAAATCAGGGGTGCTCAGCTTAAAACGGTACTCATTCGGGGCCACCGTGCGATCGCGGCCGACCGGCATGGCTTCAGCGTCGATCTCACGCTCGAGAGCGCTTGACAGGTCGACGGGCTGCAGGTCCTTGGACCCGAACTTCGAAAACACACCGTTGACGGCGCCTTCCACGCTCTTTTCAAAACGGTCGAGAACGCTCATAGTGATCCCTTTCTATATCCTCGTCCATCCTACGCTGTGTCACCACCACGACCAAAATCAGACGCCAATACTTGCAATTTCTTCATTCAATGGTGCGCGGATGGTGATGCCGCCCAGAAAGAGGGCGGGAATTGCGTTTGTGGGAATCTGGGGGAAGGACGGGCGAGGTGGGGGCTGGGAGGTGGGGGTAGGGGTTGGGGAGGGTTGAGAGGGGTGGGATTTGAGAGAGGTAGGTTAGGAGAGAGGTGTGGGTTGAATTGAGTTGGAGGGCTTGGTGTTGGGGGAGGCAGGGTTTGAGGAGGTGGGTTGGGTTGAGAGGGGATTGGAAGAGCTGGATTGAGGTGGGAGGAGTGAGGTTCGGGGAGGCGGGGCTGAAGTGAGGTGAGGTGGGGGTCGGGGTGGGAGAGGTGGATTGGGAGAGATGGATTGGGTTGAGGTGGGAGAGATGAAAGTAGTTCACTGGGCTTACCAGGGCGGCATATTCGATCATTGCGTTTGCGGGGCGGAGAGCGGGGCCGGGATTGCGAGAGGATTCTTTAGGCCATCAGGGGGAAGGGCGGAATTGTTGAGGGAACCGGACACCCCGGCGCTGAATCGGGAATCGCACGCCGAAATCGGAACCAGTCCGAGCAGAAGCAGGACCGCGCCCGGCCACCACCCATGGCAACACCGCAAAACCTTGGAATTCCAACGTTCAGGCCACATCACAACAATCAGCCATTGCTGGCCCCACAGCCTGAATCCACCAAATCATGGACCAAATCAGAGACAAGACTCCAAAACCGATCCAGTCCACAATTGCACCAACCTTCACGGCCCCACCCACAACAGCCACATCACAAAACCGTGGAATATCAGCAATCCATCCGCGCCGGTCATCAAACCGCAAGCCCGCAACCCGTCAACAGGCCCGAATCCATGGACCAAATCGGAGAACACGGGACGAAATCGGAACCGGTCCTCAACAGCGACGGACTGCACTCGGCCTTCAATCGCGGTGCCTTCCTCGCAAGCCCGCACCAGAGTAGGCTGAAAGCATGAGTGAACTTCATACGCATACCATCGGTTCCGTCAGCGGCAAGCCGGAGCGGGCGGCCGACGACAGGCCTTCCGCAGACACGTCAGCAATCACTGCATCGGCGGTCACGACACCAGCGACGACATCTGCCGCCGCGGCAACCATCCAATCCGCCATCGAACAGTTCCCGGAACATAAAGCCTGCACCCTGCGGTTCACCTGCGGGGCACCGCGTTCGGCAACCGTAATCGGGGACGGTTCCCGGGCGTTGTTCCTGCGCTCCGACGGCCCGGAGGACAGCGTCACATCCCTGTGGCTGAGTACATTCGACACCGCCACCGGCACGCACGAGGAAATCCTGCTCGCCGACCCGCGCGAATTGCTCCCCAACGCCGACGCCGAAGAAGTTCCTGCCGCGGAACGGGCCCGTCGCGAACGCGCACGCGAAGGCGGGCAAGGCATCGTGTCATATTCGGTCGATGCGGCAGGCGACCGCGTGGTCTTCACCATCAACGGTCAGCTGTTCCTCACGCAAATCGACGATAACGGCTGCGGTGCGCGCACACGACAGCTTGCAGTAGATGCTCTGTCTGCGACACCGGACGCTGACGACACCCCGCACATCGATGACGCGCACGTCCATCACACCTGCGCTGACGAGGATGATGCCTTCGACACCGTAGACAACACCGATCCGAACGACTTGCTGCCGGTGCTCAACCCCCGCATCAGCCCGGACGGCCGTCATGTGCTGTACACAACCGGCGAGCATCTGGTCATGGTGGATATCGCGGATTGGCCGCAATCCAACGAATCCAACGAATCCGGCGCGCCCAACACACCCGACAGCCCCAACGCCATCACACCGCTTCACGACGGCATCCGCGCAATCTGGGGCGTCCACAACGGTCCCGACCCCGCGGAACACACGTGGAGCATCGGCCTCGCAGAATTCGCCGCCGGCGAGGAAATGAACCGGTATGACGGATTCTGGTGGTCGCCCGACTCCAACGCCGTCATCTTCGAAACCTTCGACAGCTCCGCGGAACCGACTTGGTATATCAGCGATCCCACGAACCCCGACCGCAACGCGACCTCACGTCGTTATCCACAAGCTCTGACCCGCAACGCGGACGTCTTCCTCACCCTGGTTGACCTTGAATTCGACGGGCACGGCAAGTACAGCGGCATGGACGCCCGGCGCATCGCATGGGACCGCAAGGCGTACGAGTATCTCGCCGTCGTGCGGTGGACGGCAGGGCATCGTCCGCTGCTGCTCGTGCAGAACCGGCTGCAGAATCACGACCAGGTGCTCCAAGTCGAACACAACGGCACCACCACCGTGCTCGAAGAACACACGAACCCCCAGTGGCTCGATTTGATCGCCGGAACGCCGGCATTCACCCCGGATGGGCGCCTGGTGTGCGCGTTTAACGACATGGATACGGACACCAACCGTCTCACTGTCGGCGGCAAGGCGTTCACCCCGGTCGGCTGGCAGATGCGCACGGTTCTGGACGTCGGCGACACTGACGTGCTCGCCGTCGTGCAACGTACACCCGATAATCCGCAGGCCACCGATGTTCCGGACGCATGGGCCGACCAGGCGGACGAACACGACGCCCGCAGCTTCGACGTAGTGCGATTCGGCTATGACGGCTCGATCACGCCGGTCACCATGTCGCCAGGCGTGTGGACCGCATCGCGCACAGGACGCGGAATCGTCGTGTCCGGCAGGGATATGGATCATGCGAAATCACAGATGGTCCATCTTTTCGCGCTCGACGCCGACGGTGACCCCACGACCGCGAACCGGTTCCCCGCACTTGACAACCATCTGCGCGCCGACATCGCCAATCATGCTCAAACACCCGGATTCACGCCGAATACGCGGTTCGTCAGATTGGGCGAGCACCGGCTGTATACCGCCATCACCCGGCCGAGCATCGACAGCCCGTACGCAGGCGCACAACGACTGCCCGTCCTACTCAAACCGTACGGCGGCCCGGGCCATCAGGAAGTCACCCTCAGCCAGGCAGCATACTGGGATGCGCAATGGTGGGCGGACCAAGGTTTCCTGGTCGTCACCGCCGACGGGCGCGGCACCACCGGGCGCGGACCGCGATGGGATCGCGAAATCTTCCACGACATGAAGCGTGTCACGCTCGCCGATCAGGTCGAGGCCGTGCGCGCCTTGCAGGAGGCGGCCCCAGAAGCGGACACCGACCGTGTGGCGATGATCGGCTGGTCGTATGGCGGCTTCCTGTCCGCTCTCGCCGTTCTCGACGCCCCCGACACGGTCCAGGCGGCATGCGCCGGCGCACCACCCACCGATTGGACTCTGTACGATACGCATTACACGGAGCGGTATCTCGGCCTCGACCCGGAAACCTACCGCGCCAACAGCATCATCGAGGATGCGCCAAATCTGACCCGTCCTCTCATGCTGATTCACGGTTTCGCGGACGACAACGTGAGTATCGCCAACTCGCTGCGCCTATCGCAGGCACTCATGGCGGCCGGAAAGCCACACACCTTCCTGCCGCTCACCGGCATCACCCATATGACCAATGATCCGACCGTCGCACGCAATCTGCTGATCCTGCAACGCGATTTCCTGATCCAGGCTTTAGGCATGACGCCGAGGGCATGAATCAAGCAACTCACGGCATCGCCATATCGCGTTGTCGCGGTGAAGCGGTGTGGTAGCTGAATAACGCCTGGGTATTGGCCATTCGCCCCACGGATGACCAATACCCGGATAATCCGTTTCGACTACAGTAGATGTCATGACGATTCCGCTGATCGACGAAAGCCATTACCAAGCGCAGATGGACACTGTGGTCATGCCCGCGCTCAAGCAATGCAGCACCGAGGGATGGATGGACCCCGCGCAGGCGCCCGGGCTCGGCGAACCGGCAACGGAAGGCAAACTGCATTACGTGTGCTATGACGCCAGGGAATTCGACAAACTCAATGTCGAAGGCGCTACGGCAATGTTCAACGGCGCGATCGTCATATCACACGGTTTCACTGAATTCGCGACGAAATACAGCGAAATGATCTGGTATTTCATGCTCGCCGGATATTCCGTGTGTTTCCTGGAACACCGCGGACACGGCCGTTCCGTACGCGATATCGACAATCCATCCCTGGTGTGGATTGATGATTGGCATCGATACGTCGCCGATCTCAACAAATTCGCCTTCGACGTGGGCAGGGAATACGCGGGCGGACGGCCGCTGTTCCTGTACAGTCATTCGATGGGTGGCGGCATTGGCGCCGCACTGCTGGAAACATATCCCGACACCTTTGACCGGGCTGTGCTGTCCAGCCCGATGATCGCCCCGCAGACGGGAATGCCGAATTGGGCCGCGTATCTGCTCTCAAGCCTGATGTGCGTCTGCGGATTAGGCAAGCACATCGTATTCGGACAGAGCGAGTTCACGCCTGAACTCGATATGAGCGACCACCAAGGGGCATGCGAGGCACGAGTACGCTGGTATCAGCAGCAACGCATCGACGATGTACACAATCAGACGTATGCGGCGACCTTCGAATGGGTGCGGCAGTCACTCAAGCTGTCACACGCGGTGCAGAAGCCGCGGGCATGCGAGAATATCGACACCCCACTGCTCCTGTTCCAAGCGGAGCGGGACCAATGGGTGCTCAATGAGGCGCAGAACCGTTTCATCCACTGGGTACTCAACGCCGGGGGGAACGCGAAACTCGTGCGCGTCCCCAGCGCGCTGCACGAAATCTTCAGCATGCCGAACGAAATCCTTGGGCCTTATCTTGAGCGGATTCTCGCGTTCTATGCGGATGCGGACGAGCTGAATCACTGACGTGGCACACTGCTGCGGCACCCGTCTGCTATGCGGCACGGTAATCGCACCACGACCAGATACCAGCCCGCCGCCGCTCACTCGCCGTCGTCGCTGCTGTCGAGAATCGACTTGAAGGGCATGTCCGGCAGGAAGCCGTCGTATGAATGCCAACGACGTTCCAGCTCCTTGTTCACCTCATCATGCTCGCGTTGGCCACGTTTCGCGTATTCGCGCAACTCGTTCGGGCCCATCATCTTCACATCTGCCATGTCTTCCATGCTAGCCGCCGTAATACCGGCTTACCCGCCGCCGAGAGCGAACACCCCCAGGGATGTCAGAACACGTATTCTTGCAGTCTGCGAATCGCTTCACGCACACGGCTTTCCGGCAGCGCCACGTTCATGCGGATGGAGTCCGGCATGCCGAACATCACACCGTCCTGCCAGGCGACGCCCACATCCCAGCCGCGCTTCTCAAGCTCCCCGATGGTTACGCCGTGCTCCCGACACCAGTGTGAGCAGTCCAGATACAGCATGTACGTACCTTCCGGCCGGGCGAGTTCCACGCCATCCACCGACGAGAGGTAATCGTACATGAGCCCCACGTTGCGCGACAACACGGCAAGCAGCTCGTCAAGCCACTGGCGGCCTTCCTGCGTATAGGCGCCGACCAGCGTGTGCATGGCGAGCACATTGGCCTCGTTGTAATGGGACTTTGACGCCTGCGCCTCAACCCGGTCGCGCAGATAGCTGTCGTAGATGATGTGATACGCGCCGACCAAGCCGGACACGTTGAAGGTCTTGCACGGCGCATACAAGGCGACCGTCCGACGCTTCGCATCCTCGTTCACCGTTTGCGTGGGGATGTGCCGGTGCCCGTCAAGCAAGATATCTGACCAGATTTCATCGGAGACAACCACGCAATCGTTGCGGCGGAACACTTCCATCGCTTCTTCGATTTCCCGCCGCTCCCATACGCGACCGCAAGGATTGTGTGGGCTGCAAAATACCGCCACATGGATGTGATGCTCTTTGAGACGACGGTCCATATCGTCGAAATCCATGCGCCACACACCGTGCTCGTCAAGCTTGAGCGGACTGTGCTCAATGGCGTATCCCGCGTTCTCAAGTGCCATGGTGAATCCCACATAAGTGGGGCTGTGCAGCAGAATCTTGTCTCCGGGAGCCGCAAACGCCGCGACGGCGGACATCAATCCGCCGAGCACGCCGTTCTCATAGCCGATCGCCTCCCGCGGAATGTCGCTGACGCCGTTGCGGTCGCGCTGCCATCCGGCAATCGCATCGAAATACTCGTCGCTCATCTGGAAATATCCGAAAGCCGGATGCTTCGCGCGCTCGATAATCTCCTGCGCAATGGTGGGAACCGTGGGGAAGTTCATGTCGGCGATCCACATGGGAATCACGTCGAAGCCGGGTTTTGGCGGATCCGGAGCGAATCCCGGCTGTGAACCCAGACCATCGACGGCGAGCGCGTCCTTGCCGTGCCGTTCCATTAGCGACGTGAAATCGTAGGTCATTCCAAACTCTCCTTGGGTGTGGTTTGTTGCGGGGTCCCGGAATTCCAGACATTAGGGAATCCGAATACCCTTTCCGTAGTAGGCGAATCTCGTTTCGCACGCATTGCCGATATGTCACGGGATGACAAGTCATGTGACAGCAAGGCACGGGCGGCGGGGCGCATGATGACACGCGTGCGGGCGGTCCCGAACGGCTTCAAGCATCTGCAAGCGATTACAGACGGCTCAGTCATCGAAATCAGCTGGCCGCAGGCAGGCAAACCGCAGACGGTCAAACCGCAGACACGCAAACGTGCCGTCGGAATACCAGCGGCACGTGAGGGATGCGGGGACTGCCGGGGCTCAGTCGTCGACTTTCGCGCGGTAGAAGTTGATATACGAACGCGACGGAGTCGGCCCACGCTGTCCTTGATAATGCGAGCCGGTCCCCTTCGACCCGTATGGGTGTTCGGCGGGGGAGCTCAGCTGGAAGAAGCACATCTGGCCGATTTTCATGCCCGGCCACAGTTTGACCGGCAAGGTGCTCACATTCGACAGCTCAAGCGTGATATGCCCTTCGAAACCGGGATCGATGAAACCTGCGGTGGAATGGGTGAGAATACCCAAGCGGCCAAGCGAACTCTTGCCTTCCAGACGGGCGGCGATGGTTGGGTCGAGTTTCACATACTCCCATGTGGAGGCGAGCGCGAATTCGCCGGGGTGCAGGATCCACGGCTCGTCGGGCTGGACTTCGAACTGTTCGGTCAGCGCGCCTTGGTTTTCAGCCGGGTCGACATAGGTGTAGGCGTGGTTGTTGAACAGGCGGAAGAAACGATCCAAACGCACGTCGATGGAAGCGGGCTGCACCATCTCGGGCGTCCACGGGTCGAGCGAGATATGACCGTCGGCCTGTGCGGCGAGGATGTCACGGTCGGACAGCAGCATGAGATTCTCCTTGGCAAGTACGATGCTCTCATTGCGGCCGCCGGCTTGCGGGTGCGGCCACGGATTCACTGTATGCCAGTGTACGCGGCGGCGCGGCCATCGGTTGCCGGATCCGCTCACGCGCTATCACGACTTCAGCACAGTCTTGGCAGAATACTTTCAGGAAAACATCGAGTTGCCCACAGCATCGTGAGTTCTCATAGAACATGTCAGCAAACAGCTGATCAGGAACACCAGTTCCCGATAATTCAACCCCTTTTTCTTCTTCTCTCTCCTTTCTCTCCTCCCCGGTGGCATCCTCCACCGGGGTTTCTTTTTCGGATGCGGGGATTGTCCTTATCGGCCGCATTCCCCCATTGCCCATCCGCACGCCACTCACCCGCAGCCTATTGCCGACTTCCAATGCCGACATCTGAAAAACTCGCGTCCAAAGGCAAAACGTGCGAGATATTGAGAGATTCTTCCCGATATCTCCGTTTTCGGGTCGTCGTGTCCGAGAAATCACGACATCGAAATCACGAAATCAAAATCACAGCATCGCGAGACAGAGAGCTCAACGCGAACACGCCTCACACGTCGTACCGCCAGCTCTTGTCAGTGAGTACGCGAGCCATCACCAGCCCGATCGGCAGGCAGATGATCACCATGAACGCACGGAACGCCCAGTCCAACGCATGCAGCGTGTCGAAAGCCCCAAGGTAGAACATCGCGCGATACATATACATGCCGGGCACCATGATCACAATGGACGGCACGGTCAAACAGATGCGCGGATACCCCAAGTGTGGCGGCAGCAATCCGCGCCGGACCGACGACCGCCACGCGGAGGCGAGCAGCCCGGCAAGCAGAGCGCCGATGAACGCACCGGCTTCGGCCGGCACACCCATATCCACGATTTCCAGACGCAGTGTATCGGTGATCATGCCGATCACGGCTGCGACTAGGCACATGCGCTGCGGCGAGTTGAACATCACGGAGAAGCCCCACACGCCAATGAACGCGAACACCATGCGCAGCAAGCAGTTGACTACCGGGCTGAGTCCCAAAGGCTCAAATCCCTGCGGGTTGAGATGCACAATCGAGGCGACCATCCAGCCGGCGAGTGTGGCGATCAGCACGATGCACAGCACGTATGTCACTCGTTGGATGCCTGACGGGAAGTCGATCTTCGCCATATCCAGCCCGCCCGTAATCATCGGGAAGCCAGGGATGACGAACAGCATCGCCCCGATATACGCAGTGTCATGCTGCAAGGCGACGGGGTCGAACAAGCCGATCAGACGCAGCATACCTGTGCAGGCCAGCGCCGCCACGCTCACGCATATGAAGGTCACGAAGAACTGGTTGAGATGGTGGACGAACATCCGCCGACGAAGCCAATGGCCAAGCCCCGCGCCGACGAAGGCCCCGATCATGTCATACGGGCCGCCGCCAAGCAGGAACACGAAGGCCGCGCATGCGCACGCCGAGGCGAGACCAGCAAACGCCGGGGAATACAAGGGTTTGCGATGTTCGATCATGTCGAGCCGTTCATGCGCCTGTCGTACAGTGACTCCGCGCCGATGCCCGGAACGTTGGCCGACATGGTCGAAATGACTTGCGTACTCGCCTTTCGGGGGGCGCTGGGTGCGTTCGAACCGCCGCGCAATTCGGCGCTCCCGGGCATCATCGCAACGCTCACCGCGGGACTGCGCGTTCTGTCCGCGTTCGGCGCGGTATTCGGCCTTGCGTCCCGCCTGACCGCCCTGTTCACGTTCCGCACGATCGATACCCCGCATATCCAGCGGCGTCGCCGTCTGGGCGTCCTGGGTGCCAGGACGGACCTGCTCGGCGTGTTCGAGCGCGTCGAGCACCGGGTCGTCATCGGCTTCGGCCGCCTGATCCCACAGTTCACGCTGGGCCTCACTGCCCTTGTTTTCCTTGTTTTCCTTACGTTCTTTGCGCAGCTGCTTGGACAGGTCGGCGGACACCTGGGAGGCATCACGCTGATCGAGATGCTGCATCAAGCCTTCGGACACTTCGGTGCGGCTGTGATACATCGATCCGGTGCCGAGATTGACGTTAAACCAGTCAGCGAAATGCTCGAGTAGCCAGATCCGCTCGGTATTGACACCGGTGGTAGGCAGGTCCACCACTTCGGTGATCCGGTCGTGGCCGTCCGTGCAGGCCGCTTCGATATCGGTCAGATTCACGTCGGCGCGCACATGCACACCCAACGGGTACGCGATGCGGTGCATCATTTCGCGCACACGGAAGCTGCCGGTGCCCGCCCCCAAATCCAGCATGCCGACGCGCACAATCACACTGGCTTTCGCCGCGATTCCAGCCTCGGTGATCGGCTTGTCCCAGTCACGCTCGATATCCTCCATGTCGAGCGGAATGGAATGCGTATGGTATTTCCTCACCGCAGCCGCGGCGTTTTCGACGCCGCCTGTCTGCGCGTTGTCCCGCAGTCCGGTTCCCTGATGTTCTTGTTGTGAAGGATGCTGTGAAGTCACGGTTCCATTACTATCGCAAGCCGTACCCCGTGCGGTCCGCGGCGTCGGCAGAATGACCGGAAAATCGCCAGTTCACCATCCTGTCCACCATTCGGTCAATCTGCGGGCAGATTTCGGACATGTTACACGCCCGTCGAAAACATGACCGTATAATGCCACTGCAACCGCTGAACCGACGGCTTTGGGTTCGCAACGGCCGGCACCACAACCGTGGAGGAGCCACGGAAGACCGGCAGACCGAACAACCGAAGGTTTGGAAAAGGAGGTTCAATGACAACAGAAAATCAGCAAATCACGCCAGCCGACGCCGGTATCGTGACGTCCGGCACGGGCACCAAAGGCCCGGAAGAGCGTGCTCTCCCTGATTCGCTGAAGCACGACATGGATTTGTGTCTGCAGATCGTGCGCGAAGTGCTTGGCGAATTCGATCCCAAACTGCTCGAGACATTCGATACCGTCCGCCAATATGTGGCCGACGCCAGCGCCGAGCATTTCACCAGTGTTCACACCGACCCGAGTGAGGGGCAGCGCGAGCTGGACAAGGCGGTCGAAACCATCGACGCGATGAATCTGCATGATGCACAGCTGCTCGCACGCGCGTTCACCACCTACTTCCATCTGGCGAACCTGTGCGAAGAAAACTACCGCGTATCCGTGCTGCATCAGCGCGAAGCGGCAGTCAGCGATGACGAGGCGGTCGACCCGGTCAATGAGATGACCAACGCCTATCACAAGCTCATTGTTGAAATGGGCCCGGCGAAGGCGAAGGAACTGCTCAACAAACTCGAGTTCCACCCCGTGTTCACCGCGCATCCGACCGAGGCACGCCGCAAGGCCGTCGAAGGCAAGATCCGCCGCATCGCCCAGCTGCTGGAAAGCAGCAAGATGCTCGGCGGCTCCGACAAGAAGGAAAGCTACCGTCGTCTGTACAACGAGATCGACGCGCTGTTCCGCACCTCGCCGATTGCCCTGAAGAAGCCGACGCCTGTTGAAGAGGCCGACACCATCCTCGATATCTTCGACAACACGCTGTTCCACACGATTCCGCTCGTCTACCGTCGTTTCGACGATTGGATCCTCGGTGACAAGGCGGGTCTCGTCCCGCCGGTATGCCCCGCGTTCTTCCATCCGGGCAGCTGGATCGGCTCCGACCGTGATGGCAACCCGAACGTCACCGCGAAGGTCAGCCGCCAGGTCGCACGCAAGTTCAGCGACCATGTAATTGCCGCTCTTGAAGAGGCCTGCCGCACCGTCGGCCGTAACCTCACCATGGAATCCGGCACCACGCCGCCCAGCGCCGAGCTGAAGAACCTGTGGAACCACCAGAAGGAAATGAGCGAACGGCTCACGTCCAAGGCCGCGCTGATTTCCACCAAGGAAATGCATCGCGCCGTCATGCTGGTGATGGCCGATCGTCTGCACTACACCATCGAGCGCGACGCCGATCTCATGTACAAGTCCTGCGATGATTTCATCGCGGATTTGAAGATTGTGCAGCGTTCGCTCGCAGCAGCCGGCGATCCGCGCGCGGCCTATGGCCCGTTGCAGGATCTCATTTGGCAGGCCGAAACCTTCGGCTTCCACATGGTGGAGATGGAGTTCCGTCAGCATTCCGTCGTGCATTCCCGCGCGCTCGAGGACATCCGCGAACACGGTCTGCATGGCGAGCGTGGCGAGCTGCAGCCGATGACGCACGAGGTGCTCGACACCTTCCGCGCACTGGGTTCCATCCAGAAGCGCAACGGCATCAAGGCCGCCCGCCGCTACATCATCTCCTTCACGAAGTCCGCGCAGAACGTGCGTGATGTGTACGAGCTCAATCGTCTCGCCTTCGCCCATCCGGAGGACGTGCCGACCATCGACGTGATCCCGCTGTTCGAACAGCTTGAGGATCTGGAGAACTCGGTGGACGTGCTCGACGAGATCATCAAGATCCCGGAGGTACAGGCCCGTCTGAAGGCTACCGGCGGCAAGATGGAAGTCATGCTCGGCTACTCGGATTCCTCCAAGGACGCCGGCCCGACCACCTCCATCCTCGCGCTACATGACACCGAAGGCCGTATCGCCAAGTGGGCTGAGGAACATGACATCGACCTGACGCTGTTCCACGGCCGTGGCGGCGCTGTCGGCCGCGGCGGCGGCCCCGCCAACCGCGCGGTGCTCGCACAGCCTGCTGGTTCGGTCAACTGCCGGTTCAAGCTCACCGAGCAGGGCGAGGTCATCTTCGCCCGCTACGGCAACCCGGTGCTCGGCCTGCGCCACATCGAGTCCGTCGCCGCGGCAACGCTGTTGCAGTCCGCTCCGAGCATCGACAAGATCAACACGGAGATGACCGCGAAGTACAAGCCGATGGCCGACGCACTCAACAAGGCATCGCACGAGCGCTTCCTGGATCTGCTGCATACACCGGACTTCGCCGAATGGTTCTCGACCGTCACCCCGCTTGCCGAGGTGGGTCTGCTGCCGATCGGCTCCCGTCCTGCCAAGCGCGGTCTGGGCGCCAAGTCGCTCGACGATCTGCGTACCATCCCGTGGGTGTTCGCTTGGTCTCAGGCGCGCATCAACCTGGCTGCATGGTACGGTCTGGGCACGGCGTGCGAGAAGTTCGGCGACCCGGATACGCTGCGCAAGGCGTATGAGGAGTGGCCGCTGTTCTCCACGTTCATCGACAACATCGAGATGTCGATCGCGAAGACCGATGAGCGCATCGCCAAGATGTATCTGGCTCTCGGCGATCGCGACGATCTGCGCGACAAGGTGCTCGACGAGATGCGTCTGACCCGCAAGTGGGTGCTGCGCATTGTCGGCGACGCTTGGCCGCTGCAGCACCGTCATGTGCTCGGCCAGGCCATCAGGGTGCGTTCCCCGTATGTGGACGCGCTCTCCGTCACCCAGGTGCTGGCGCTGCGTTCGCTGCGTCGCAAGGTGGACAAGGAAGAACTCAGCCAAAGCCAACAGGCGGAGTTCATCTACCTTATCCTGTGCACCGTTTCGGGTGTCGCTGCAGGCCTGCAGAACACGGGCTGATTCCGATTTCCGACCAGTGCAACGGGAAGGTCTCGTACCCTGCGGGGTGCGGGGCCTTCTCGCGTTTTGGGGTGACATGCGAGACACCTCTGCGCGACTTGTCTGCGCCGGCATACACAACTCATCACAGCCCATGACGATTCGAGTGAATCATCAGGAAATGTTGCGCCGCGTATCTGACGACATACACAACATGCCAGTTTCCCTGATGTTTCGGCAACGACGACCGGGAAACCACCCGCTACGTATCTGACGACATACACAATCCGTCACATGCCTTGACTATCAAGTGACGTTGGCCACGAATAGTCACGTTGTGCATGCACCGGCATACGCAATCCGTTGGTGACGAGCCAAAGAATCCGTACCGCTGGTCACGTTGCGCATGCGATGGCATACACAACCCATCAGATACCTTGGCGATCCGGAAACAATGACCCGGAAGCGCACGTTGCGTATATCCGGACATACGCAACCCGCAAGTTACGCCACCGATTCGGTCTCCGAGCGCACAATCCACATCACCACGCATGCGATGGCATACACAGCTCGTCGGATACCAAGACAATCCGAAGACCATACTGCGAAAGTGATTCGCCCCGCATGCGCCGGCATACACAACCCGTTGGTTGTGTCACCAATCTGATTCCGGAGCGCACAATCCGCCTCACCGCGCATGCGATGGCATACACAACCTGTCAGATACCGCAACGATTCGAAGACGATACTGCGAACGTGGTCCGCTCAGCATACGATGACATACTCAACTCAACTCATCACATGTCATGACGATATGACTTCACTCATCAGCATTTGACTACTCGGGAATGTCATCGTCCAGCCCGCCTGCCGGGAGATCACCACCGCCCCACGAGTCCGCCCAAAACTCCCCGGAAATCCCCCACAAATCACCCAGAACTCCCACATCCCCGCCCCATCCGAGCTGATCTGACCCTACCGGGAGTTTGCGGGTATGAGGATTCGATTCTCGCCCGACGCCTGTCCACCCTATCCTCCGGGAGGTTGCATGATATCCACCGATGGCAGCGCGTTCTCCCGCATTTGCGCGGGACTTCTCGCAACATGCGCGATTCAGGCCATAATCTCCCATCGGGCCGATTCGAGTCGCATTGGTATATCAACGATTTCCTTGGCACAATATCGCCGAACCCGGCCATCACAGCCAAACTCCCGGGAGATCACCATCACCCCACGAGTCCGCCCAAAACTCCCGGGAGATCTCCACCGCCCCCACAAATCCATCCAAAACTCCCGCGCTCTCGCCCCCATCAGCAACTGCCGGAAAAGCAAGCGCCCGTCGCGCGGGACGATATCCACACGACGGGCGCGATTTCAAACGGGTACGATGCCGGCCCAACAGCCGCACGAAAGAAATCAGGCTCCCAGCAAATCAAGCATCTGCGGGACCGACTTCTTGCCGAATTCGATGGTCTGCTGCGCTTCGGACGCGGCATCGGCACCGGGCCGGGTGATGACCATGCACGGCACGCTCATCACGTTGAACTTGTCTTTGAGCTCAGGGAAGTGCGCTATATCGTAAGCTTCCGCCCGCACCTTCGGGTTCGCCGCGGCGATGCGCTGGGTCGCGAGCACGGTTTCCGGACACATTGTGCACGTGAGGGAGACGAGCAGCATGACATCGACCGGCTGGCCAATCGAGGCGATCCGTTCGGCGGTGTCCTGGTCGAGTGCCTGCCCCGGACCGGCCACATTGTACAGGGCGAGTACGAAGGAGTTGAACTCGTGCCCGCTCGGAACGCCATGGAAGGCAATGCCGGTTTCCTGCGGTTCACCGTTAGCGCCGATCGTGCACAACCGCACATTCGGCCGCGCATCCGGCAGCGGATCATCTAGCGAGACATCGCCGCCGGTCGCCGGAGCCGTATCAACCACCGTGCTCAACTTGCCGTCGCTCAGCGTGGTCATCTCGCCGATGAACGCCTGCAATTCCTTGGACAGCGGGGAATCGTCAAGCTCAAGCTTCAATACCAGCGGACGCGCCATCCGCGAGAACACGACCGCAAGCTGCTGGCGAATCGTGTTATCGAAGAATGCATGATTGCCAACGGTCGGCGCGGCAGAAGCAGCACCGGGACGCTGCGGCGCCGGTGCCGGGGACGTGCCCGATGCGCTAGCGACCTTCGCGGCCTTGGCTTCCTGCTGCTCGTAGGTGGATGTGGTCGGGCGCGGCGGCACCAACCCGGTTTTCTCACTGAGCTGCTTGGCATACCGTTCCAGTTCAACGGCGGCGATGGCGCCATCTGCGGTCGCCGTGACCACCTGGCGCAGATTCTTGACGCGCAAATCGCCGGCCGCATACACTCCGGGGGCCGAAGTCTCCAGATAACCGTGCGTGACCACATACCCGTGGTCGTCAAGTTCCACCACGCCACGGACCAGTTCGGTCTGCGGCACATAGCCAGCGAACACGAACACGCCGAAGGTACCGCCATCAGCCGGCTTCCACACACTCGTCTCACCGGTGCGCGTATCGCGCAACGTCGCTTCGGTCAGCCCGCCGGAACCGGCTGCGACCCCGTCAAGCTGCGTATGGTACCGCACCTCGATCTTCGGGTGGTTCTTGGCTTCGGCGGCAACGGCGGCATCGCAAGTGAAATCGTCTTCGCGCACAAGAATGGTGACTTTACTGGCGTATTTCGTCAGGAACACCGATTCCTCGGCGGCCGCGAATCCACCGCCGACCACGATGACTTCACGTCCGTTGAAGAATTCACCATCACAGGTGGCGCAGTAGGCCACGCCTCGGCCTGCATACTCCTGTTCACCGGTGAAACCGATTTTGCGTGGGGAGGCTCCGGTGGCGATGAGAATGCCGAAGCAGCGGATATCACCGCGATTGGTGTGCACGACCTTGATATCGCCATCCACGTCCAGTCCTGTCGCCTCGGCGACTTTGAATTCCGCCCCGAAATTCTGCGCCTGCTTGCGCATGGTCGCGGTGAGTTTGCGGCCATCGGTGCGTTCGACACCCGGATAGTTGACTACTTCGGACGTGATGGTGATCTGTCCACCGAAATCCGCCTTTTCCAAAATCAATACGCGGTATCGCGCACGCGCCAGATATAGTCCTGCAGTCAGGCCCGCCGGGCCGCCGCCGATCACCACGACATCATACAAATCATCTTGCTGTTGCATTGTCAGCTCCTCGTCATCGCAACGATTATGGGTTCATATGACGGATGCCGCCACCCGACGCGTCCACAACCTTCACTGATTGCGGTGTGCTGCGACCGGTGACGGCATCCGTGATAGGGAATGAAAACCGTTTCAGCCAATCAGCCGAAGGTCACAGCTGGCCGACGAGATCCAGCGACGGCGCGATGGTCGCCTCACCGGGCTCCCACTTGGCCGGGCAGACCTGGTCGCCGTGCTCGTAAACGAACTGGGACGCCTGCACGCGACGCAGCAGCTCTTCGGCGTTGCGGCCGACGTTGGAGGAAATCACCTCGTAGGCCACGACCTTGCCTTCCGGGTTGATGATGAAGTCGCCGCGTTCGGCCTGGCCCAGCTCCTCGTTGTAGGTGTCGAGGTCGCGGGCGAGCAGCGCCGTCGGATCAGCGAGCATCGGATACTGGATCTTCGCGATCTTCTCGTTCGCGTCATGCCATGCCTTGTGCACAAAGTGCGTGTCATGAGAGACGGAGTAGATTTCGCAGCCGATCTTCTTGAACTCCTCGTAATGGTCCGCGAGGTCTTCAAGCTCGGTCGGGCACACGAAGGTGAAATCAGCCGGATAGAAGAAGAACAGCGACCAATGACCGAGCACATCAGCCTTGGTCACTTCATGGAAATCATCGTTCTGGAACGCCTGGACAGTAAAGTCGGTGAGTTCGTGTTGCAGTAGTGTCATGGTGCACCTCGTCGTCTCGTTGTTCGATTCCGGCGGGCTTCGCGCACGGCCCGCCTTATGTACGGGCCCGGAGGTTCCGACCCCGTGTGGCTCTCATGCTAGACCATGACGGATGGAAAAACTCGGATTTCCGCTGTGGTAATCATCACAGTGTGTTGTCCGTCACACTGGGTTACGCGGCAACCATGTTGTACCGGCATCTGCCCGGATGTACCGCGCCGAAACCGCTCAGCCCACGGCATAGTGCAATCCGCGATACGATGGCAACGCACATCACAGGCAGGAGGCCACATGGCAGACCAGACATTCAATGACGACACCCAACACGAACCGACCGCAACCTCCACGTGGAGCCGTCTGCTGGCCGGCAACCGGCGTTTCGCCCAAGGCAAGATGACACACGCCTGGCAGGACCATGAAACCCGCGAATCCCTCATCGATTCTCAGCGCCCCGACGCGGCCGTACTGTCTTGCTCGGATTCCCGGGTGCCGCCGGAAATCATCTTTGACGCCGGTCTCGGCGACATGTTCGCTGTCCGCACCGCAGGGCAAATCATTGACGACAGCGTGCTCGCCTCACTGGAATACGCCGTGGACAAGCTGCATGTCAGTCTGCTGGTCATTCTCGGGCATCAGCATTGTGGCGCCATCCAAGCTGCGGAGCAGCAGCTTGGCGTGTTGGCGTCGCGCGTGAGGCACGGCGATGATTCGTCTGAAACTGCGCAATCGCTGGCTTCCGTCATCGATGACATCGAAGCGATGGGTGATGCCCAAGCAGCACAGGATGCACAAGACCAGCTTGAAGAATCCTTGGAAAATCTGCTTCCCGAGGCACAATCCCCGATTGTGCGGTTGGTCGGTCCGTCTGTATTGCAGGCGTATGAGGCGCAATTGCGCGACCACGAGGATATCGAGCGCGTACATATTGCCCATACCATCGAGGAATTGGTGGACCGCTCGCAACCGATCCAGCAGGCGTTGGCGGATGAGCGACTGATAATCGTCGGCGCACGCTACTGCATGGACACCGGGCTCGTGGAGGTATTGAGCTTCTAAGCACACCTGCAGACGGGACTGCACACACCACCGGTTTTCCACGCCGGCAGCGTGCCCGCTCCCGTATCACCTTGACCGGCGCATCTTCTACAGTGGAAGTATGTCGTCATTGTGGTTGAACGTCCTGCTGATTTTCATCTTCCTCGTACTCGGGGCGGTGTTCTCGGGCACCGAGCTGGCTCTGGTGAGCCTGCGCGGTTCGCAGCTCGACCAGATGGAGCAGGAAGACGCGCGAGGAGCACGGGTCGCACGCATCGCACGCGACCCGAACACCTTCCTGTCCACTGTGCAGCTCGGCGTCACCCTATCTGGATTTCTGTCGGCATCGTTCGGCGAATCGGCGATTTCCCCGATGATCGTGCCTGTCGTGGTCAGCTGGGGCATTCCGCAACATATAGCCGCTCCGGTGACCACTATCGTGTTGACGCTGATTATTTCGTACTGCTCGATCGTCATCTCTGAAATGGTGCCGAAACGCATCGCCATGCAACGCACTGAGCAGATCGCCCGCGCGGTCGTGCCGGCGATTGACGTGTTCGCCAAGATCTGCAAGCCGATTATCTGGTTGATTGGCAAGAACACCAACGGTCTGGTCCGTCTGCTTGGCTTCGACCCAAACGAGACGGAAAGCGAGGTTTCCGATGAGGAGCTGCGCGTGTTGGTCAACACCAATACGCGGCTTGGCAAGGACGAGCGCACAATCCTGGACGATGTGTTCGATGCCTCCGAAACGATTGTGGCCGAGGTGATGCGGCCGCGCGCCGATGTCATCTTCCTCGAGGGCGATATGACCATCGAGGATGCCGCCGCCTACGTGCGCGAAATGCCATATTCGCGTTACCCGGTCACCGGCAAGGATTTCGACGATGTGCTTGGCTTCGTGCACGTGCGCGACCTGCTGGATGTGCGCGACCCGCATGCGAAAACCGTGGCGGATATCACCCGTGAAGGCATCTCTCTGCCGGGTACGTCGAAGCTGCTGCCCAGCCTTGAGCTGCTGCGCAAGAGCGGTATCCACCTCGCTGTGGTCATTGATGAATACGGCGGTACGGACGGCATCGTGACCCTCGAGGATATGACCGAGGAGCTGGTCGGCGATATCCACGATGAATATGATCTGCCGGAAACCAAGGACGGCAAGACCGCGCCGGACACCGCGTTCGTCAACGGCGTGGCGACGATTGACGGTGGAATGACCATTGAGGATTTCGCCGATCTGACCGGTATCGAACTTGAAGACGGCCCGTATGAGACGGTCGCCGGGTATTTCCTCGCGCACACCGGAAAAATGGGCGCTGTGGGTGATGTTCTGCACTCCGATGATGGCTACGACATGATCGTCACAAAAGTCGACGGGCGGCGGATTGAGACCATCGACGTACGCAAAAGCGGCTCGCCCGACCATGCGGATATCGCAGATAGCGGAAAGGCCGCGGCAGATACCGGCGAATCGCACGACAGCGATACGGCGGCCCACTGAACCGATATGGATCAATAAGAACATCGTGATTCTTATACCATGGCTGGGCCATGATGAGAGTAGGCATGGTATCAGCGACGCATCGATACAGCGATGAATCAGGATTTGGAGGGGACGGCAGGCTCTGGCATGTTCCGGGCATACGCACCACGCCACTACGCGTATGCTCCGACATACACGATGAGCCAGTTGCGCCGTGGACCTTTTCTCAAGAAGCCAACGCGGTCAATTCTGTATGTCTGGGCATACACAACGCCTCGAATCCCATCGGACACCACAGCCAACGACAAGGTTCTATCAAGTCATGCATGCATTGGCATACGTAATCGGCCCATATGCCGCCCTAGTCATCATTCCCGGCCTCACACAAGATACGCCGGATTGCCAAACAATGAATTCTACAGCACCATGATTCTTCCTATAGACCGCTATAGGTCAATGAAGTCACTCTATTTTATCTATCAAATAGATGATAATTTGCAAAATGTATCAATATTATCTACAAGACAATATTTAACATGATTTTACAATCCTATAGTGCGAAGATGGGCCACTTCCTTCATGCCGCAGAATTCCATCATTCTGAAGCGTCTTCAGCATCCGGTAAGCACTGATATACGACAATCCCAATCGATCCATCACCTGAGCAGTGGTGATGACACCACCATGAGCACGCGCCAATTCGACAATCAAATTCGTCCGTTGCCCTCTCGACATTTCACGTTGTCGAAGAAACCCCTCGCGATTCCCTGCCTCCTCATATGCCAATGCCCCCAAGATGAAACTTCGCGAAGTCCCGCTGCCCGAAGCCACAACCACCCCTTCTTCAACCAACCCCTCAATAGCAGAATTTAGTCTTCTGGTTTCGACATGAGAATATTCATGCATCTGATCGACAGTCAATCGATGGTATTCGGCAACAAGTGACAATACGATAAGTTCCCAGAGTGACAACGATGCATTTCTCCGTTGCTCAATTCCGGTAATCATACGAGCAAATGCAGCATCCGGAACCGCACGACGAAGGAACAATATGACCTCACCCACATTGGACTGCGAGTAATCTGGCAACGTTCCACTAGATGAAATAGCACCCTGATATATAACATCCACCCCACGGCCAATCTGCTCCGCATATCCAGCCGTTTTCAGAATCGACGACAATTGACGATTACGTGAATGGGGCTGAGCGGAAAGAAGATTGTTTTTATCAACTCCTTGAATAAAACCTCCCGGATTGGAAATTGTCAACCCTTCATCGTCAATACGAAATCTTACCGGGCTCATTTCCGTATAATCACGGTGACAGAATGCATTAACCATAGCTTCCCGGAATGCCTGATGATCAAAATCAGAGATATTTACATGAATAAGACCACTCTTTATTTCATGATTGGAGTTCCAAGGCTGCATTAACGCATCGACGTAATCAAACATTTGCACTAAAGGCAAGATAAAGGGATCATCATTTTTCCGAGGCGAAGTACCTGAAAGAACTTGGAATGACCCTTGGGCGGTCGGAACACATCTCCTCAGACTCTCCACCGTACCAATCATCAACAATCCCGATATCGATGGCTGCATACCCTCGTTACCTTCAACAACAAGATCAAGAGCTCTATCAAAATCTTCATCCGACAACGCCAGCAAATGCCGATCACCGTGACTCTGACGGATACGTTCTCTCAGCAATATTCTTGCCCGGGAGTCAAGATCATCCATGGTTGCCCCTGGCGCAGGCTGATCACTATAGTCATACTCGCGCTGTTGCGACAATCTGGCAATGAACTGGCTCGGATACATTGGCACGACCTCAGGAACATCACCGGATCTCAGCCGACGCTGTACAATCCTGCCCCGCTTCGAAGCCACAATTTGTTGAGATGGGAGCACCTCAATCTCTACAACATCACAATCATCGATGACCACGACATCAGCGCGAACAGAAATCGGCGGAACAGTCTGGTTATAAACAAATGCAGCTAGCCCAGAAATATCTATATGCTGAGAAGAAACACCCGTGATTGTCCCATCGTCTTCTACCCCCAGATACAAAGTTCCGCCTTCGGCATTCGCAAAGGCCACGATGTTATCAATAATCTCGGCATCACTTTGGGGTCGATGCTTCTCGCTTTTAAATTCGACATACAGATTCTCTTTCAGAGGAATTCGGCGAGAAGAATCACGTTCAACAACATGTGACGCAGATTGCGTGTTGCGATGTGCTTCCATTCAGGTTGCCCCCTCACAGTACTTCCAATGCGGTTTCTTCTTACACTTCATTACTCCCGGACTTCCTATTTCGTGCTGCCCGGCCTTGCTCACTTGCATAATTCTAACATGTAAGAATTATTCGCTAACATGTTAGATTTTCTGTTATCGGAGCTATTATCGACTGCCCGCACAATCTCACAGCACGGCGTAACGGTTGAGTTCACGGCGCAGATCGCGCCAGTCAGGCAGGAACCGGTCCATCAACTGCTGGAACCGTGGCCCGTGGCCACCCACCCACAGGTGGGTCATCTCATGAACCAGCACATACTCAAGGAACCGTAGTTCCATGAGTCCCAACTGAAGATTGAGCCGAATCCGCCCTGTTGCCGGGGTACATGATCCCCATCGCGACCGCATGATGCGAAAAGTGATCCGTGTCGGCGAGCGCCCAATCACACGCGTCCAATGGTCCAGCAACGCCGGGAGCTGCCATTCGAGCGATTGGCGGGCACGTCGCTGTACATCGGCAGTCCACACGGTCGCGGAGTCACGGCTACCGATGTTGCGGTTGTCGGTATCGCGACTACCGATTCGGGATGAATCCTGCTCACCCACGCTTGGTTGTCTTCCCGTTTGATCGTTCAGGTGCTGCGATTGGCCTTCCGGGTGTTCCTCGCCCGTCGCCCCACAGACAAGCCGCATCGTATCGCGCTGCATCCGCTGGATTTTGCGTTGCTGGGCGCGAATCCACGTCTTGCGCGTGCTGACGAACGTCTCGACGGCCTCCGTGGATATCCGTGTGGGCGCCGTCACCCGGATGTCGCCGTTCGGCGGCTGAACGCGCAGATACATGTTGCGAATCGGCTTGCGGATTACCGTGACCGTCATCCCGCCGATATCGATGATGTCCGTCGAAGTGACGCGTCTTGATGTGCGGCGTCGGTAGGTCACGGCATGGTCCTTTCTGTTCCCTGTATGCGGCCACAGAGCCGGTGGACGCTATGGCCCGGCTATCAGAAGCGCAGCATCATCTCATCATACGGCTCGGTGAGTTCCGGCCCATCGCCATGCAATGGCGCGACCTCGTGACTTGCGAGCAATGACTGCGACAGCCGAGCCCCATACGCGGACGCCTCGGGGAGAATCTTGTCTCCGGAAACGCTGCGATCGAGCCATTCCTGTGCGTGTTGCGGATCGCAGAGCACCGGCATCCGGTCGTGGACCTGGGCGGCGATACCGACCGAGTCACGTGTCAAAATGGTTGCGGTGAGCAGCCAAGTGGCATTCGCCCGTTCCCGTGACAGCCACCAGGAGTATAGCCCCAGCAGTAGCAACGGCCGATTGTCTTTGGCGTGGAAGTAGTAGGGTTTGCGTTCCGCCGTCCACTCGTAGTAGCCGGATGCGGGGATGATCGCGCGATTATGCCGCGCGGCCTGCGCGAAGGTCGGCCTATCGAGCGCTGATTCAATGCGGGCGTTGAACGTGGGATAGGGGAGTTTCTTCGATTCGGCGGTGGGCGGAATGAGTGACCAGTAGGCGGATGCGAGATGATTGACCCCATGCGCGTCCTGCCCGATGACGGCGATGGTCTGCGTGGGGCTGACATTCCATGATTTCCCGGGCAATCCGGCGGATGGTTGCGCGTGCAGTATCTGCGCAATCTCTGGGTAATCAAGCTCCGCGGCGAATCGTCCACACATGCCCATCAGCGTAGTCGACACCGAAGAAGTGCGAGCGGTACCGCATTCCGCGCACAACGACACGCCGGATACCCATGGGTTGACGGAAGTCTCAAATATGGTACTATATCTGCTTGTGCGCTTTTAGCGTACGGATCGGGCCCGTAGCTCAGGTGGTTAGAGCGCATCCCTGATAAGGATGAGGTCGGAGGTTCAAGTCCTCCCGGGCCCACGTCGAAAAATCAAGCGGCTTGTGGGCCGCTCTTTTTTTCACATGGGGCTATAGCGCAGCTGGTAGCGCATCTGCTTTGCAAGCAGAGGGTCGCCGGTTCGAACCCGGCTAGCTCCACAGCAAACCCCCGGAACCCTGAATTCGGCAGAGTTCCGGGGGTTTATCATATTTCCCGCGTCTTCCATCCCAGAAACCAGCTACGCACAACCGCCGCCTATCGAACCCCAACCTTCTGCCGACGCTGACGAGGCTCTCAGCGTCGGCAGAAGCAGGCGGGGGCGACAGTTCCAGTACACCTTGCTGCCTACCCCCACAAACCAGCTACGCAAGCGGGCACGCAGGCGTAACCAGTTTGGGAAGGTCAGGTCTCAGGGGCTATAGGAACTAAACGTGGTGTTTTAGACTTCCATTTTTGGTTAGTGGACGTGTCCTTTGCGGATGTAGAATCCAGGTTCGTTCGTCGGATCGTCGTGGTTGTTCGCCTGGATTCCATCACCG
>Ga0310695_10003263_pt1 | contig 32250 bp, 30 predicted proteins | sample RumenRJG_04DNA_FD_203882 | JGI IMG/M metagenome (GOLD analysis project Ga0310695, IMG submission 203882) | Bovine rumen microbial communities from Lethbridge, Alberta, Canada - RJG_04 (v2) (version 2) | ecosystem: Host-associated > Mammals > Digestive system > Stomach > Rumen | place: Canada...
CCACCTAAGAAATCCCTGCATCAGTAACAAAGTCTGAATTGGTCAATTTTTAGCCATTTTTTTTTGAGAAAGTTGGTTATAGTCCTACAATTTGTGAAACTTTTACTGCATAACAGCCTTCCGTTCTTCCAGATAGTTAGTCCTGCGGTAAGCATTCACAGTACTGTTTCCCGTCTTATGACTGAGACACATCTCAGCCACCTCGAATTTCACATTCTGACTCTCCATCCAGGTGCGGCCGACTGCCCGGAATCCGTGGGCGGTCTGAATGCCCTTGAAACCGTGCCGCTTCAGAGTGGTGTTCACAGTCTCATGGTTCATGTGGCCGTTAAGCTGCTGGCGGCTCTCGAAGAGGTACGGATTCTTCGGGTTCTTCTTGGCGCTGATAGCTATGTTAAGCAGTTTCACAGCTTGATCAGAAAGAGGCACACGGAATCCGGAACCGTCGCGGATTGTCTTGGTCTTCTGTACGGTCAGAATCCGGGACTGCATATTCACATCGGTCACCTGAAGTTCCACAATTTCGGAAGGTCTCAGGAGAAGGTGCAGGGAAAGTTCGCAGAGACATCTTGAAGACATTTGGGAAATGCACCGGAACACGTCATACAGACTTCTGATGTTGACGGCTGAGTCTCCATCCGTCATGGCCGGATGATGCTGAGACGTTCCTGCCGGCTTCTGGATCAGCATATCGATCTCAAAGAGTCCGTCCAGATTCCACTCAGGATACTTGACTCTTGCCAGTTGCATAACCTTCTGCAGAAGACGTTTCAGGTAGGATACTGTTTCCCAGTTGCCGTTATCAATAGCCGGTTTCAGGATAAGATCGCAGACTGTACGTGTTTTGATTTTGGACAGTTGATAATCAAAATGCGGCTTCAGATACTTGCCGATTATCAGGTTAAGCTTCTTTTCGGTAGCCGGAGCAATCTTCTTCTGCTTCTGGAGGGCTTGATAATCGCTGACTGCCTGTGCTAAAGTAAGGTCGCATTCGGAAATTCCTTCGGGATGCAGTCCGGATTTTGCTTTGGTGTAACGGTCAAGAGCAATTTTCCGGGCTTCTTCAAGAGTCTCCGCTCGTATCACCCTGTCTATTCGTTTCCCATCCAGAGTTGTCCTGTGCACATATGAATACGTCGTACCTTTTCTGGTTCCCTTGATTATCAGACTCAGGCCATTAATGTCCGTGATTCTGACCTTTTCCCCCTCTGCAAGTTTTCGCTGCAGATCCCCCTTTTTTATCATTGTTAACCTCTGCTTACAAAATTTTTTAGACCCCAATTTCAGACCCCAAAAAAAACCAAAATTTGGCAAAAAATGGGGGCTGAAATCACAAAAACAGGGGTAATTTGGGGTCTGGAGGCTTAAAAGTCAAGGATTTAGGGAGATTGAAAAAGGACGGTGGTGCCCGAGACCGGAATCGAACCGGTACGGAGGTTTAAGCTCCGAGGGATTTTAAATCCCTTGTGTCTACCGATTTCACCACTCGGGCTCTTTGGAGCGGGAAACGAGGTTCGAACTCGCGACCCCAACCATGGCAAGGTTGTGCTCTACCAACTGAGCTACTCCCGCAAAGAACAGGTGCCATTATATAGAAAAAATCCGATAACGCAAGATTTTTGTGAAAATACCTTAAACAGCCGTGGCACCTGATTCACCGCACCCATCTGATATAGTCTTCCTTTCTGGGAGCCGCCACGGGAGACTGATCGGGATATCCCAGCGCTACAAAGCCAATACCCTCATAGTCGCCGTTAAGGCCAAGCCCGTGCAGAAATTCCCGCCATTCCTCTCTCTCAAAGGTTTCCTTTGCCCGGTGGATCCAGCAGGCTCCGAGACCGATGCTGTGCGCAGCCAGAAGCATGGTTCCCATTACCAGGGATCCATCATATACAAAGGTGCTGCGGGCCCTGTCGGCCAGCACGGCCAGGATTACCGGCGCTCCGTAAAAGGGGTCAAAATCCGGTCTGCCGAAAATCTCGGCATTAACACGGGAAAGCCGATCCCGTACCTCCCGACTGGTAACCGCAACAATTACCGGAGACTGAAGGCCTCTTCCGGTAGGCGCGTAGGTTCCGGCTTCCGCCACCGTCCTAACGGCGCTCTCGGGAACCATATCGCTTTTAAAGCGTCTGACGCTTCTTCTTCCAAGAATGCATTCCAAAACCGGATTCTTAACATCCATATCCATTTTCTCCATTGTTCCTGAAAACCGCACCTCCCCTGAAAAACGCCGGGCGCATACATTGGCTGGCGTATTTCCGGATATCCGGAGCCGGCTACCACACCTTTGAAAAATCCTCTTTATTCAGAATCTCGGGGTCTCTCTGAAATTCCAAAAGCTTGGCATACTTGAGGTAGGAATTTATTGCCGAGCTGATACTGACGGTCATACCGTCAACCCCGTCCAAAAAACCGCCCTTTATGACATAATGCTTTAACAGAGCCGACAGACCGTGCAGAAAAGGACTCATTGCTCCGGCCCGCTTTCCTCTCTGATACATATTCTTGGCAATGGCGTTGGAGTAGCTGTCAGCCTTCCGGAACAGCTCGCCGATTCCCCGGTATGAATAATGAATGATGTTTCCTTTCAAAACCCTGAAATCCCTGGTCTCCACAAAAGAATGCATGCGCACGTCCTTCCAGCGAACCTTCCGGTGATCGTAAAGACGGACGCAGACATCGGGATACCATCCGGAATGACGGATCCAACGGCTGCCGATATAGTTTTTCCGGGGAAAACCATAGGCCGGAACAGGAGAATCCGCAAGATTCAGGGCTTTAATTTCCGCCACCATTTCGGGAGTAAGCCTTTCATCGGCATCAAGACTGAGCACCCATGGTGTTTCCGAAAGATCCGGCCCGACATTTTTCTGAGGGCCGTCTCCCAGATATTCCTGCACCACCACTTTGGCCCCGGCCTTCTCAGCCAGCTCCCTGGTTCTGTCTCCGGAACAGGAATCCACTACAATAATGCTGGAGCATACCTGCTTCATGCTTTCAATGCATGCCACGATATGCCTTTCTTCGTTGAGAGTAATAATAACCCCGGTTATCGGTTCCATAAAATAGCCATCCGGTATAAATCAAATGCCAGAGGACATCAAGCCCCCGTCTGTATTCTGCCATAACACCACGTTCTACATAAACGGCGAGGCATCGCCCTCTCCCTGCCTCAGGATTTCAATAGCATCGCTTTCAACCATGGATACCACGGTGGTGGGCTTTTCAGCCGTAAAGCCGCCGTCCACAATCAGGTCCACCTGATTGCCCAGCTGAGTTTCGATTTCATCCGGATCATTTTCGGCAACATCCTTTCCCGGAAGAATCAGACTCACACTCATAACAGGCTCCGGAAGCTCCGCCAAAAGAGCTCTCATGATGGGATTTCCGGGAACTCTGATGCCGATGGTCTTTTTCTTTTCGTTCATAAGCTTCCGGGGAACCTCCTTGGTAGCCTTAAGAATGAAGGTGTAGGGGCCGGGTGTATTGTTCTTTATCAGCCTGAAGCAGCTGTTATCCACATGTGCATAAAGTGACAGCGTGCTGAGATCCGCGCACAGCAGCGTAAAATTGTGATATCTGTCCACTTCCCTGATGCGAAGAATCCGTTCCCTGGCCTTCTTGTCTTCCTGCTGACACACCAGGGCATATCCGGAATCGGTAGGCAAAACCGCAACCGCTCCTTCCAGAATAAGATCTCTGGCTCTCAGAATATTCCTGCTCTGGGGATTTACAGGATGAATGTATAATCTCTCTGCCATATTGCCGCACTCCCGTATCTGACCATTATTCAAAATCCGCCGCCGCGGGATATCAGGTATTTTTCCCTCCGGCTTCCGTTCCGCAAACCTCATCACAAGGCAGTCAGGTATTTTAAGGTCAGTCCCCGCATAAGTAACAGCTTCAGTTTTCAAAAATCAGCCCAAGGCAAAATTTTTCCGGAGAAGCCGGGATCTGCCGGTGTCCGGATCCCGGAAAAGCTTCAGGATCCGAAGCGATTATCCCCCTGCCCCAAAAACAAAAAACGGACGGGAATCCGGTACTCCCATCCGCCATAATTGCCGTTCATGGTTCCCGATCCTGTCCCGGGAACCTTTTCAGTATCAGCATTCCAGTTTAAATTTCGGGGACTTCCAGACCGGTGTTCCTCCCTCCGGAATACTGAGATCAATACCAAGATCCAGGTTGGTCTTTTCATGATGAAAATCCGATCCGCAGGAGCAGAGCAGCTCATGCTTGTTGGCAATTTTTGTCAGAAGCTCTCTTTCAGAGAACGCCTGCATGGCACTGGAAACCTCCATGCCCTCTCCGCCGCAGTTTTTAAAATCCCTGACCAGTCTGAGAACCCAGTTGTTGTTAAGCTGATAACGGCTGGGATGAGCCAGTACCGGAATTCCCCCTGCTGCCAGAATGGTCTTCACAATGGTTTCCATATCCGGCCATACCGGAGCCACATAGGCCGGCTTGCCCTTGTCAAGATAATGAGAAAAACAGTACTCCTCGGTAGGACCGGCACCGACCCTGAAAAGATAGCTGCTGTAGTTACCCCTGGTAATGGAGGCTCCGGGAGCCGCCAGGGCCTTGGTATTTTCATAGGCATTCTTAAAGCCGTGCTTCTCAAGACGCATCCCGATTTCCCGGGCCCTGGCATCCCGCTTCTCAGCCTGGGATCCTTCAAGAGCCTTAAGCTCCGGGGAATTGCAGTCAATACAGAGTCCCACAATGTGAATCTGATTTCCGTGCCACAGACATGAAAGCTCAATGCCGGACACCACATGCATGCGGATCTCCCGCCCGGCGGCAACGGCTTCAGGAACTCCGGCACTGGTGTCATGATCCGTCAGGGCCAGCACCTCGACACCTTTTTTCCGGGCGAGTGCCACCAGTTCCCCCGGGGTATAATGCCCGTCAGACGCCTTGGAATGAGAATGCAAATCATAACGCATCGGCCAGAGATGAACATCATCCAGTCCGGAATTTCCACCGTTATCCATCAAATTTTCCCCTGCTTCTTATTTCTGATACAAAATCCTCCCAGGGCAAGAACCATCAGCCAGAACACGCCGATTTCGCCCCTGGAACGAGACGAATTGGAACTGTAGGACTTTAATTCGTCCGGGTAGGCAACCTCCCGCTCATGATTAAGAACGGCGGTTCCCTTTTCCTCGTCAATAACAAAAACTCCCGCATCAGGCTTCAGCATTACCGTTACCGGAACGGCATTGCGGTATTTCTCCCAGTCCTCCCGTGTTTCATAACGGAAGGCGGTGGCAAGAATAATCCCCGCATCATTTATGGCCACCGGCCATTCAATATAATAGTAAGCCCCGTTCTGACTGCACTCGGCCTCGGATTTATCGTTTCTGCCGCAAATATAGTCATTGAGATATCTGAAGGAATTATCGGCAACGGTATATATAAATCCGGTCTGAGCCCTGTCAACGCCGTAATTTACCGGCTTCTTGTCCGCCGGATTGTCCGCCCAGCCCACAACAACGGAATGATTGTTGATGTCGGCACCTTCGGAATTCGCTCCCCGGAACGGATAATCGTCGGCCGGAAAGGTTACGGATGTAAGGTTGTTGTCAGCATCATATCCGGATATGCCGAAGTTCATGGCCCGATTGGAATTCTTGCTCTTGTACATTTTCCGGTTGGAGAGAATCGTCCCCTTGTCGGTGACAGCCTGAACCCAGGTATAATTATTCTCGTTGTCATTGTTTCCCGGCCTGTTAAGCCCCGGAATCTCCCAGCATCGGTCCCCCATGGAAATTACATCTCCGTCCAGGGTAATATTCCAGATGCAGGAGGTATTGGCAGTGGACCAGCCTTTACCGAAATCATCAGTGGCCGAATATCCGGCAGCCACCAGCCTGTCGCCGACTTTGGCGAGATCCACAACGGCTGCTGTGGTTACGGCATTCTCGCTGGTGGCAATGTCTATATACCCTTTCGCCTGCTGACCGATAATAATCTCGCCGTCGCTCATGTTTGCCGGATCTATAAGCCACAGTGTCGCCTGGGTTCTGAAGCCGGGACACGAACGGTAGTCGGCGTGAGAGCTCCAGTTGCCGGCATAACAGTATAAAAGGGTTTTTCTGAGATTATCGTCATATTTGCCGAAGGAGCTGTAACCGCCGGCCAGAATTCTGCCGTCATCAAGTCTGAGGAAGGTCAAAGCCGTGGCATAGCCTCCCACCTCCTTGTAGGCATCGGGATTATCATCCCAGCCGGAAGGATTCTGCAGAATGAAGGTCTTTCCGTCAAAGCTGGCAATTCCCTCTCTTCTGTAGTAATTGATATCCTTGTTATATTCGGATTTGTTCACCCGATAGCCGACACCGTTGCCCTTCTCGTCAATCTTCAGGAAAACCGCCGCATTTTCGTCGGAGGAAACCGAATCCACCACCGAAGTAACCTCCGGCACATAATAAAGCATCTCATAACGCCATTTTGCGGCGTAGGTATCGCGACCGTCCCAGTAGGAATCACAAACATTCGAGTCCAGAATGTCATAGCAGTCCATGTACCTTCTGATATGCTGCCCCAAATCATACTGATGGGGTGCCGTCATCATCAGAGAAAACATGTTGTGCCGGTAAAAAACCGAAGCCGCTTTGGGACTTTCTCCCTCACTGAGCGACATGGCAAAAGGACCGTACTCGGCAAACTTTCCGCTGTTCACCTCGGTAATTGAAAAAGCCGGATCGGCGCTCCCGGCATATGCCGCGCCCCCGAAAAAACCGGCAAGACACATCCCCAAACAAAATCTGAAAGCAAACGATTTATCTGACAACACCATCACTATTTCCTGTATCTTAAGGATTTGCAATTGATTCCAGTTCCTCCCAGCGGGCGTAGGATTTTTCCAGTTCGCTCTGACAGGAAGCGTATTTTTCCTGATATTTCTTCATATCATCCGGAGTCAGTGCCGCGTAGCCGCTGCTTCCAAACAGCATCTCCAGCTCTGCGATTTCAGTTTCCAGCTCCTCTATCCGAAGCGGCAGTGCCTCCAGTTCCCGGCTCTCCTTAAAGGACAGCCTGCGGGGACGGTTTTTCTGCTTCTCCTCCCGGACTATGCTGTTCTGAGAAGCGCCTCCCCGGATTGTAGCAGAATTTTCCCGGGCTTCTCCGGTATTTTTTTCCTGCTCCCTGGCCGCAAGAACCGCCATGGCGTCCGAATATCCGCCGATAAAGCTTTCAACATTTCCGGTGCCGTCAAAAAACCAGGTATCGGTAACCACCCGATCCAGAAAATACCGGTCGTGGCTGACCACAATAAGCGTCGCCCCGTAATTCTCAAGAAGCTCCTCCAGGAGATCCAGCGTTTCAATGTCCAGATCGTTGGTAGGTTCGTCCAGAATCAGAAGATTGCAGGGCCTCAGAAAAATCCGGGCCAGAAGGAGCCGGTTTTTCTCGCCTCCGGACAAAGCCTTAACCGGAGTCCGGGCTCTCTCGGCAGAAAACAGAAAATCCTGAAGATAGCTGCAGACATGCTGTTTTTTTCCGGCAACCTCCACCTCGGTCTTGCCGGGGGCCAGATTGTCCATCACCGTTTTTTCAGGATCCAGCTGCTCCCGGTACTGATCAAAAAAAGCCACCTCAAGTCGGCTTCCGGTCCTGATGGTTCCCCTTTCAGGCTTCAGATTTCCCAGAAGCGCATTTATGAGCGTGGTCTTGCCGGTACCGTTGGCTCCCACAATGCCGATCCGGTCCCCCCGGACCACATAGGCGGAAAAATCTCTGACAAGCTCCCGTTCCCCGATCCGGAGACCGAGCCCCGTTATCTCAAAGACAATTTTTCCGGAAAGCTCCCCGCTGTCAATCCTAAGATGCACATTCCCCAGCCGCTTCCGTCTCTCCTGATGCTCCCGGCGCATCTCCTTAAGCCGGCGTACTCTGCTGTCGGATCTGGTAAGCCGTGCCTTGATCCCCTTCCGAATCCAGGCCTCCTCGATGGAAAGACGTCTGTCAAAGTCCTGATTGCGAAGCTCCTCCAGCCGAAGGGCCTCCTTTTTCGCCTCAAGATAACTGTCAAAATTACCCGGAAATGACGAAATTCTCCCGCGATCCACATCGATAACCCTGGTGGCTACAGCATTAATAAAGCTGCGATCATGGGAAATAAAAACCACCGCTCCGTGAAAATCCCTGATAAATTCCTGAAGCCACAGAATGGCCGGAATATCCACATGATTGGTAGGCTCGTCCAGAAGAAGCAAATCCGGAGAAGCCGCAAGAGCCCGGGCCAGAGCCACCTTGCGAAGCCAGCCTCCGCTGAGAGTGGCCATTTCGGCATCGGGATCAAGCCGCATAAGACTCAGAATACGCCGCACCTCGGTATCATGCGGCCAGCCGTGCCCGGCCTCAATAATTTCGCCCAGTTCGGAAAGCCGGCTCTGCTGATTATCAGGATTTTTCAGAAGTTTGTAGTATTCCGCCAGAGCCTCACCGACACCGGGCACTCCGGATACCGTATAGCAATATACCGGAAGCCGGAGATGTGCGGGAGGATCCTGCTCCAGCCGGGAAATACGGAGTCCCTGTCTGACAATTCTGCGGCCATCATCGGTCTTTATGCTGCCATCCAGGATTCTGAGCAGGGTGGATTTTCCGGCGCCGTTTCGTCCCACTACCGCCACTCTCTCACGATCCTCCACTGAAAGACAGGCCATATCAAAAAGAGGAGCCGCACTGTAGGACAGAAAAATATTATCCAGGGTAATCAGAGACATCAGGAATTCCCTCCGTCTGCTCCGGAACGGACGGATCTTCTCCGCAGCACAAAGCAGCAGTGAATTTTCCTGTTGCGGGCAAAATCTTCCGGAAGAGTTCTGAGAGAGACGTCTTCAATATCCAGCCCGAGTTCTGACACCGCCGGAGCATCTATCTGAAAATTCCGCCGGTTGTTGGAAAAGACAATAACCCCTTCAGGCTTCAGAAGCCTTGCCAAATCCCGAAGCAGACTCACATGATCCCGCTGCACATCAAAGCTTTCCGCCATTCTTCTGGAATTTGAAAACGTCGGCGGATCCGCAAAAATCAGATCAAAGCGATCCGGACAGTTTTTAAGCCATTTCAGACAGTCCGCCTGCACAAAAACATTCCGGGGATTTTTAATGCCGTTGGCCTTCATATTGTCCCGGGCCCAGCTGAGATAGGTACGGCTCATGTCGACAGTGGTAACGCTGCGGGCACCGTTTACCGCCGCATACACACTGGCACTTCCGGTGTAGGCAAAAACATTCAGAACATCACGATCCCGGCTCATTTCGCCCACCATCCGGCGCACCAGCCGGTGATCCAGAAACAGCCCGGTATCCAGATAATCCCAGAGATTGACAATGAAGGAGATGCCGTATTCCCTTACCAGCAGAGTCCTTTTGGTTTCATCCAGCTTCTCGTACTGACTGTCTCCCTTTTTGCGTTCCCGCACCTTGAGGATTACGTTCTCGCCGGGAATTTCCAGCACCTGAACCACGGCAGCCAGAAGATTCAGCATTCTCTGATGCGCAGTCTTTTCCGAAATGCTTTTCGGAGCCTGATATTCCTGTACCAGGGCATAACCGCCGTAGAGATCTATGGCAGCGGCGTATTCCGGGAGATCCGCATCATAAATCCGGTAGGCTTCCAGACCTTCCCGATCAGCCCAGCGCCTGAACTTTTTAAGATTCTTGCGAAGCCTGTTGGCAAAATCCCCGGCAATAATCGCTCTCTCTTCATCCTGCATACCGGAGGACACTGCAGGACCTGCCGGAACGGTCCGGGGGATGTTTTCCGCTTCAGAGGAAGCAGCAGCCCCGGTTCCCGGCACATCCTCGACTTTTATCCTGAAAGTCCGGAGCTCGCAGGCCAGTGCTCCGTTAAAAAGCCGGTATGAGCGTTCCGCCCGGAGTCTGAGACAGCTGAGAAGATCCGGGGAGGAGGAAATGATTCCGGCCTGCCACCCCGGGAATTCGCTTTTGATTCTGTTTCCAAGAGCCGCATACAGCTCCAGAAGCTCCGCAAAATTTCCCAGTCTTTCGCCATAGGGAGGATTGCACACGATAATTCCGGGCTCGGCTTTCGGAAAAGGATTTTTCAGGCTGTGAATATCAGACACCTCCACCTGAATCAGTTCCTGAAGTCCGGCCTTCTGAATATTCTCCCGGGCCCTCGCGATAACCGCAGGATCACTGTCAAATCCGAAAAACCTGATATTGGCTGCCTTAAGACGCCTTTTGCCGGCCTCGGCCCTTTCTCTGGCATCCGCTTTCAGGCGAGCCAGCAGAGACGCATCAAAATTCTTAAGTCCGGAAAAACCGTACCTTTTTCTTAAAAGTCCAGGTGCAATGTCCGCCGCCTTCATGGCCGCTTCAATAAGCAGGGTTCCGGAACCGCACATGGGGTCCACCACATTTCCTGAAACATAGCCGCTCCTGACAATGATGGCCTGAGCCAGATTTTCCTTCAGGGGAGCAGCTCCCGCTCCGGTACGGTAATCCCGACGATGGAGAGATTCCCCGGAAAGATCGATGGATACGGTTACATTGGATTTTTTATCAAGATGCGCATTGATCCGGATATCCGGAGCATTTCTGTCCACATTCGGACGCTGCCCGGTCAGTCTGGAAAACCTGTCGCAGATGGCATCTTTTATACGCACGGCCCCGTACTGCGTATTTCTGATGACATCGCTGGTACCGTTAAAATCCACGGCAATGGTTGCCTGATTATCAAAGTAATCCTCATAATGCAGACTGTAGGCACCGTTGTAAAAATTCAGGTCATCACCGGCATAAAAGGTTCCCAGCGCCAGAAGCACTCTGGTGGCAAATCTGGTTTCCAGGCAGGTTCTGATGCCGGTTTCCATGGTCCCGGAAAAGCTGACTCCGGCTACAGTCTCTCTGACATTACCGGCGCCGGAGGCTTCAAGCTCCTCCCTGAGCAGCCCCTCGAGACCCCGGGGACAGGCTGCAAAATAATTCAGCATATATAAAACCTCGTTTCAAGTCTGAGTATTATATCAAAACAGCCTTTCCGATAGTATTCATTCCGGAAAACAGGATCACGCACCGCATCCAGGAGAAGCATGGCCGGGATATTCAGAAAAGAGAAATCATCCCGAAAAATCAGGGAAGTTTCAAAAAAAAAGGGAATATCAGATTAAAAAAGAAGAATTGAATGGTACCCAGAGAGGGACTTGAACCCTCACGATTTTACTCACTACCACCTGAAGATAGCGTGTCTACCAATTCCACCATCTGGGCACAGTTCAAACCTGAAACCGATCAAACGTGTTTAACATGATCAGCACAAGAATAATTGCTTAATATTCTGGTACCCGAGGAGGGACTTGAACCCTCACGATTTTACTCACTACCACCTCAAGGTAGCGTGTCTACCAATTCCACCACCCGGGCACAATATTAAACTGTCGATTCTAAAAATTAAAGCCTGACCGAGCGAATCAACTGCAATCAAACCTGGTACCCGAGGAGGGACTTGAACCCTCACGATGTTACTCACTACCACCTCAAGGTAGCGTGTCTACCAATTCCACCACCCGGGCACATTCGGGTAAAGCTCGTCAGCCGTTACTTCTGAGAGTCCTGCTGACCTGCTTTTTCGTCTGAAACAACTTCAGACTTGGTATTCTTATTGTCCTCTGCAACAGCCTTCTCATCGGATTCAACCTTCTCAACCCTGACACCGGCTTTTCCGTCGGTATTCTCGGTTAAATCCGGCACAACCGCTGTCTCTTCAGTCTTTACACCATCTTCGATATGATCGAAAGCAGTGTTGCCGTGATCTCTATGGTTATTAATATAACCCAAAGCAAGACAAATTGCAAAAAGTGTGAATGCCAGGATCCAGGTGCTTTTTGTAAAAAAATTGCCGCTTCCGGCAGCTCCGAACAATGTATTGGCTGCTCCTGCTCCGAACGATGCCCCCATACCTGCTCCCTTTCCCTGCTGCGCCAGAATAAACGCCACAAGCAAAACAGCAACTACGAGAAAGAGCACCAGAAGTATCGCATAAGCCAGTGTCATTGTCGTAATGTTCCTTTAACCTTGTCATTCAACGCGGGCTATTCTAACAAAGATTTTTATCTTTACAAGCGTTTTTTGAATTTTTTTTAATTTCCCCCTCCAACCGGTCAAAAAACATCCGATTTTCACTGCTTTTAAGGGGAAAATGACCTTTTCCCCTGTCATTCAGCGTGTTTTTCGCCTCAGTTCTGACTCTGCTTCACAATAACATCGGCTATTCCGGATGCCAGTTCTCTGACCAGGGAATCATCATACCCCTCCGCCATCACCCGCACCAGGGGCTCGGTTCCCGATTTCCGGAGCAGAATTCTTCCCTGATCCCCGAGACGGGCCTCAGCCGCACGCACGGTCTCCTGCACCTTCTCGTCATTGAGAGCATCAAATCCGGCAATCAGTCTGACATTAATAAGCACCTGGGGATACAGCTCGATGTCATGATGCATTTCACTGAGCTCCCTGCCTTCCTCGCACATGGCACGAAGCACCTGAAGTGCGCTGATAATGCCGTCTCCGGTGGTGGTGTGCCTGAGACTGATAATATGTCCGGAATTCTCACCGCCCAGCTTCCAGCCCTTCTCCAGAAGCTGCTCCATAACGTAGCGATCTCCGACCTTGGCTCTTGAAAAGGGAATTTCCAGACGCTTCAGGGCATGCTCAAAGCCCAGATTCGACATCTGGGTTCCCACCACGCCACCTTCCAGTTTGCCCATCTTCTGCTGATATCTGGCGATGATGTACAAAAGAACATCACCGTCCAGGAGATGACCGTGCTCATCCACCATCATCACGCGATCACCGTCGCCGTCGAAGGCAATACCCAGATTGGCCCGGTACTTCAGAACATTCAGAATCAGGTTTTCCGGGTGGGTGGAACCATAGCCGTCATTGATGTTAAGGCCGTTGGGCGCATTACCGATGGCAATAACCTCTGCCCCCAGCTCCCGGAACACATCGGGAGCCACCTGATAGGTGGCGCCGTGGGCGCAGTCCACCACAATGCGAATGCCGGCCAGGGAATAAATATTGGGGAAGGAGCTCTTGCAGAATTCGATATACCGCCCCGGAGCATCCTCCTTGCGCGATGCCTTGCCCAGATAACGGGATTCGGCGACCGTCATCTCATGATCCATGAGGGCTTCGATTTTCAGCTCCACCTCATCCGGAAGCTTGGTGCCGTCCTTTGAAAAGAACTTGATGCCGTTGTCATAAAAGGGATTATGGGAGGCGCTGATTACCACTCCTGCTTCTGCCCTGAAGGCCTTCGTAAGATAGGCCACTGCCGGGGTCGGCATCGGTCCCAGAAGCACGGAATCCACCCCGGCGGCGCTGAATCCCGCCTCCAGAGCCGCCTCCAGCATATAACCGGAGATTCTGGTATCCTTGCCGATCACAACCTTTTTGGTTCCGGTTTCGGAAAGCACTTTTCCGGCCGCCCATCCCAGTTTCATCACAAAATCCGGAACAATCGGATAATCCCCGACCTTGCCTCTTACACCATCGGTTCCAAAATATTTTCTCTGCATTTGCATCTCCCCAGTTTCATATATGGTTTTGTCTCAGGTCTGCCCGGCCGTTACTTGCCGCCCTTGTGCAGCTTGAAAATCTGCTTGAGCCGGGGAGCCTTGTGCGAAAACAGATTGGCATACTCCCAGCATTTCAGGGCATCAAAAGTGGCTCTGACGTCATGAACCCGGATAATGTGGGCTCCCTTGTTCACCGCATACAGGGCAAGACCTACCGAACCGTAGATCCGCTCTTCCACGGGAACCCGCAGAAGATTTCCGATCATGGATTTCCGGGACACTCCCACCAGAAGAGGGAGTCCGAAAGAAGCAAAGGTATCGAGACGCCCCATAAGCTCATAATTCTGATCCAGAGTCTTCCCAAAACCGAAACCGGGATCAACGATTATATTGTTTCGCCTGATTCCGGCATTAAGGCACTTGTCTATTCTTTCGTAGAAAAACTGATTGATGTCACCCAATAAATCGTTATAGGTCGGATTCTCCTGCATATGAAGAGGATCTCCCTGCATGTGCATAATGCAGACCGGACAGCCGGCCCTGGCGACTATTTCCATGGCTCCCGGAACCTGAAGGGCCCGGATATCGTTAATCAGATGAGCACCGGCATCAAGCCCCTCGCTCATTACCTCGGGCTTTGAAGTGTCCAGGGAAATCATGACATCCAGTTCCCGGGAAATTTTCTCCACCACCGGAACAACCCTGTCAAGCTCCTCAGCAACAGACACCTCGCCGGCTCCCGGTCTTGTGGATTCTCCTCCGACATCGATAATCTGGGCTCCTTCCCGTACCATTTTTTCCGCATGACGCACGGCATCATCAAGCTGATTATGGGTACCCCCGTCGAAAAAGGAATCCGGGGTCACGTTCAGTATTCCCATAATTTTCGGTGCCGTCAGATCCAGTTCCCGGTTTCTGAATGTCAGTTTCATAAAAAAATTCTCCAGCCAGCAAAAACAATCCCGCTGAAATGCAATGAAAAAATCAGCTGAAAAACAAAACCCCTTTCTGCGAGAAAAGGGGCTGAATACCAAGTTTAATCCGCGGAACCCCGGCTCACGGAATCCGGGGTTTCAGTTCCGGCATCACGAAGAGATGCATTTTTCTGCACCTCCGGCTTCTCCTTTCCGACATCACCGGACTTGCCGTCATCCGAACCGGAGGAACCGTCCTGATTTCCGGAGGCGATATCCCGCATCGGTCTTCTGGCCATGAGATCCTCTATCTGTTCGGCATCTATGGTTTCATACTTCATGAGAGCATCCTTCATGGCATGAAGAATATCCATGTTATCCTCGAGAATCTTCCTGGCCCGATCATAATTACGGGTAAGTATATCGCGGATTTCGGCGTCAATTATTTCCCGGGAGGCTTCGCTCATTCCCTGAAGCTGCGATGAACCGCCGCCGTAGTAATAAGACTCGGTCTCATCATTTTCCAGAAGCTGAGCTCCGAGACGGGAACTGAATCCCCAGCGCAGCACCATGTTTCTGGCAATCCCTGTAGCCTTCTCAATATCATTGGCAGCGCCGGTGGTGGCCATCTCGTTACCGAAAATCAGCTCCTCGGCAATTCTGCCGCCGTACAGGGAGGCAATCATGGATTCCAGATACTGCCTGCTGTGACTGAAGCGATCATTTTCCGGGAGATACATGGTAACACCAAGAGCCCGGCCTCTGGGAATAATGGAAACCTTGTATACCGGGTCATGATCCGGAACCAGCTTGCCCACAATGGCATGACCGGATTCGTGATATGCGGTATTTTCCTTTTCATGCTCGTTCATGGCCATGGATCTGCGTTCGGTTCCCATGAGAAGCTTGTCCTTGGCCAGCTCAAAGTCGGCCATGGTGACCATTCTCTTGTCAGTACGGGCTGCGGAAAGGGCCGCCTCGTTGACAAGATTGGCCAGCTCGGCACCGGAAAAACCCGGAGTCCCGCGGGCCAAAACCCCGATGTTCACATCTCCGGACGTGGGAACCTTTCTCATATGCACCGCCAGAATCTGTTCGCGCCCCTTGACATCGGGAAGAGCCACCGTCACCTGCCGGTCAAAGCGTCCGGGACGAAGCAGTGCCGAATCCAAAACATCAGGACGGTTTGTAGCGGCGATAACGATCACCGCTTCATGACCTTCAAAGCCGTCCATTTCCACCAGCAGCTGATTCAGGGTCTGCTCTCTTTCATCCTGACCGCCCACAAAGCCTGCGGACCTCTTGCGGCCCACAGCGTCGATTTCGTCAATGAAGATAATACAGGGAGCATGCTTCTTGGCGGTGGCGAACATGTCACGCACCCGGGAAGCACCTACACCCACAAACATTTCCACAAAGTCGGAGCCGGAAATCGAATAGAAAGGCACCTTGGCTTCCCCGGAAATAGCCTTGGCCAGAAGAGTCTTGCCGGTACCGGGCTGCCCCACCAGGAGCACGCCGCGCGGGATCTTGCCGCCAAGCTTGCGATACTTGCTGGGATCCCGGAGATAGTCCACCACCTCCTTGACCTCCTCCTTGGCCTCGTCGCATCCGGCCACATCCGCAAAGGTCGTCTTTACATCAGACTCGCTCATCAGCTTGGCCTTGCTTTTGGAAAACCCAAGTGCGCCATGCCCGCCGCCCTGGGCCGCTCTCATATAGAAGACCCATACTCCGATAAGAAGCAGCATCGGGAACCAGGAAATGAGAATGGACATCATGATGCTGGGTTCCTGAGGCTTCACCCCGGTGGTCTCCACATTCATCTCCTCCAGTTTCGGCAGGAGGGTGGGATCCGTCAGGGGTAGAACGACACTGAACTGTCTGCCGTCGCGGCGCAGTCCGCTGATAACCCGGCCATCAATTTTCACGGAACTGATGTCACCGTTCGCCAGCTGTTTCTTGAACGCTACGTAATTATTCTCCTGCGAGGCCGAATCCGCTTCGTTTACGGCTTCCACCGCAAAAATGATCACCAGCGCCACAATCAGCCAAAGAAAAAGATTTTTAAACATTGATAACTAGTTTCCTTAAAATCTAGCGAAAGAATTCCTGTTCCTGAACACCCTTAAAACCGATACCCACGTAATAAACCTCCCGGGACCTTGCCCTGGAGGCATCGGGCTTTCTGACTTTAACCACGTCGAAGGATTCTCTCAGAAGCCTGAGATACTCCTGACTGCCCTGACCGTTGAATACCTTGACCACGAAGGATCCGCCCTTCTTCAGAATCTGCCGGCACATATCGAAGGCCAGCTCCACGAGATACATGGCCCGCGGCTGATCAACCCCGGGGTTTCCTGACATATTGGGAGCCATATCCGAAAGAATCACGTCCACCCTGCTTTCTCCCACGATTTCCAGAAGCCTGTCCAGAACCTCCTGTTCACGGAAATCTCCCTGAATAAAATCCACTCCGTTAATCGGGGTCATGGGCAGAATGTCACAGGCCACCACCCTTCCGGTATCGCCAACACAGGTAACGGCATACTCCGACCAGCCTCCCGGTGCCGCACCGAGGTCCACGACCTTGTATCCTGGTCTTATAAGACGGTCCCGCTCCTGAATTTCTTCGATTTTAAAGCTGGCCCGGGATCTGAGTCCCTGTTTGTGAGCTTCCTGAACATAAACGTCATCAAAATGCTCTTTGAGCCAGCGGGCCTGACTGGCGGTTCTTTTCTTTCTGGTCATACTGGGTCGGAGGAAACATGGGCTCAGACGGCCTCGTTCCTTAAAATATCACAAAAATCGGTAAATAATTTTAGCCTAATAATGTCATTCCCACAAACAAAAACATGCTTCCGACTCAGCAAGATCACACAATTCCGTTTTTGAAAAACTCCTGCTTATCGGCTATAATCAACGGGTTTTTTTCAGGAGAAAATGCGAAATGGAACTGACCGTAAAACAGAAACTTTATCTGAAATCCAGGGCTCATAACCTGAAACCGGTGGTCATGGTGGGACAGAAGGGAATCACCGATAATCTCATAAAGGAAGCGGACAACGCCCTGAATACTCACGAGCTCATTAAAATCAAAATCGCCGGCGAACGCGAAACCAGAGAGGCCGCGGCCGCCGAAATTGCTGCCAGAACAAATTCCGGACTGGTTCAGATTGTGGGGAGCAACGCCACACTGTTCAGAAAGCGCAAGGAAAAGTCCCAGTTCCAGCTTCCGAAAGAATAATCCTTTCTTACTTCCGCAATCCGAAGTCCTCGGCAAAACCGAAAATGCCCCGGACTTCACAATCCCGCGATGCCGGAAAACAAAACCCGGAGATGCGGTCCCCGGGATTTTTCCAGACGCCGGCATCCAAAAACACCGGCAAACATTTCCGAAATCAGATGTACAGCACTTCCTTGATGTAATACTCCATCTTTCCCCGGGGAATGACTACCACCACGTCATCATCGGGAAACTTGCCCATGAGAGCCCTGGCAATCGGAGTTTTGTAGCTGATATAGCCCCTGGTAACATCAGCTTCATAGTCTCCCACTATCTTGTAGGTTACCTCTTCGCCGTTGTCGTCTCTTTCCAGTTTTACAGTTGCTCCGAACACCACCTTGCGTTCACTGTCGGGAACCTTCTTCATCCTGGTAACATCAATGATCTCCGCGGTGGCCAGCTGTGCTTCCATATTCTTGATTTTGGCTTCGCAGATTCCCTGCTCCTCGCGGGCTGCGGCATACTCGGCATTTTCACTCAGATCACCGTGTTCACGGGCTTCGGCGATTGCATTGCTGATACGGGGTCTTTCCACGGTCTTTAAAAAATCCAGATCCTTGCGAAGCTGCTCCGCCCCTGCAACTGTCATGGGAGTCTTTTCCATCACTCCGTCTCCTTTTAAAAAACAATAAAAAAACGAGCCCCGCCGCCAAGCAGGACTCCTTTATACTGACATTCAACCTGATCCCGGTTTCTCCGGGAGTGTTTATTCAAACCTTAAACGACGGTATTCTAGCATAACAGAAAAACCAAAATACCAGTCTGAGTCACAATAACGGGGAGAAAGTCATTTACGTTCTGTCAGCTTAACCCTTCAGATCATCAAAAAACTTCTTTGCCTTCTGCATGAAGCTTTCCTTATTCGGCTCATGACTTCCGGAATTCTTGCCTTCGCCCAGAGAAGCCTCAAAGCTGCGGAGAATCTTCTTCTGTTCATCACTGAGCTTAACAGGAGTTTCCACCAGGATATGACAGTACAGATCGCCGGTACGGGTTCCCTGAATGCTCTTGATGCCCTTTCCGGGTACACGAAGCCGGGTGCCGGTCTGAGTGCCCTCGCTGATGGTAAGACTGATTCTTCCGGACAGAGTCGGAACCTCGACCTTACCGCCAAGAGCGGCAGTACAGAAACTGATCGGAACCTCCACATGGAGATCGTTGCCGTCCCGTTCAAAGATCTTATGCGGCTTGACTCTGATAACGATATACAGATCTCCTGACGGAGCTCCGTTAAGACCGGCCTCACCCTTGCCGTTAAGACGCAGTCTGTTACCAGTGGTAACGCCTGCCGGAATGGTAACCTTTTCCTTAATCTTTTTCACTACGCGGCCAGTACCATGACAGCTCCCGCAGGGATTGGAAATTTCCTTGCCGGTGCCGTGGCAATACGGACATGTCTGTTCAACGGCAAAGAAGCCCTGCCGCATCTGCACCCTTCCGGTACCATGACAGTGAGAACATGTCTGCGGCTTGCTGCCATCCTTGCATCCGGTGCCGTGGCAGGTATCGCAGGGAACATAGGTGCTGATCTCAATCTGCTTCTCGCAGCCGCTGGCAGCTTCTTCAAGAGTAATGTCGATAACCTTTTCGACATCATCTCCGGGCTGTTCTCTGGGACCGCTGCCACCGCCGCGTCTGTTCCCGAAAATATCTCCGAAAATATCTCCGAACATGCTGCTGAAATCGCCGCCGCCAAAACCGCCGCCGAAACCCCCGGCACCGGCATTGTTGGGATCAACTCCGGCAAAACCGAACTGATCGTAGGCAGCCTTCTTGTTGGGATCGCTTAAGACTGAATAAGCCTCGTTAATCTCTTCAAACTTCTGAGCAGCACCCGACTCATGATTGCGGTCAGGATGATACTTCATAGCCAGGCGTCTGAATGCCTTCTTGATAGTCTGGGCATCGGCGCTCTTGTCAACGCCCAGCACTTCGTAATAATCACGCTTTTCGGCCATAGTTAGGACACCACAAATTATAATCAAACAACAACGGATACCGCATTAAGAAAGCAGTATCCGTCTCAAACTTTATGAGGATTCGGTTATCCCGAATCCCGAACCGACAGAATTACTTCTCATCCTTTACGTCTTCGAACTCGGCATCCATGGTGTTGCCATCATCCTTGGCGGAGGAAGAAGCCGAATCCTGAGCAGGCTGCTCCTGAGCCGGGCCCTGAGAACCGGACTGAGTATACTGAGGCAGAGCACCGCAGATATCCATCAGCTTCTTCTGGGCTGCTTCAATGGCATCCTTGCTGTCACCCTTGGCAGCGGTTTCCAGTTCCTGAATTGCATCGTCAATCTTCTTCTTGAGATCGGCAGGAACCTTGTCACCGGCTTCGCTGAGCTGGGTCTTGACAGAAGAAACCAGCTGATCGGCAGAGTTGCGGGCAGTTGCCAACTCGGCAAACTTCTTGTCTTCCTCGGCATGAGCCTCGGCATCTCTTACCATTCTCTGAATTTCGTCCTCGGAAAGTCCGGAGGAAGACTGAATGGTAATCTTCTGTTCCTTGCCGGTATTCTTGTCCTTGGCGCTTACATGGATACAGCCATCGGCATCGATATCGAAAGTAACCTCAATCTGAGGAACACCGCGACGGGCCGGAGCAATGCCGGTAAGGTCGAAGTTGCCAAGCAGCTTGTTATCAGCCGCACGCTTGCGCTCGCCCTGAAGAACTCTGATGGTTACTGCCGGCTGATTGTCCTCGGCAGTGGAGAAGATCTGGCTCTTCTTGGTCGGGATGGTGGTATTCTTCTCGATAAGAGGAGTCATCACACCGCCCATGGTTTCAATACCGAGAGAAAGCGGAGTTACGTCAAGAAGGAGAACGTCCTTCTTGTCGCCGGAAAGCACGGCACCCTGAATGGCGGCGCCCACGGCAACAGCCTCGTCCGGGTTAACGTCCTTGCGGGGATCCTTGCCGAAGAACTCGCGCACTACCTGCTGAATGAGAGGCATACGGGTCTGACCGCCAACCAGAAGCACGTCATCAATGTCGCTCTTGCTGAGCTTGGCATCATTAAGAGCAATTTTGACAGGCTCCAGGGAGGAATTTACCAGATCCTGAACCAGTGCTTCGAGCTTGGCGCGGGTCATGGTTACGTTCATGTGCTTGGGGCCGGTGGCATCAGCAGTGATGTAAGGCAGATTGATATCGGTCTGCATGGCGGATGAAAGCTCAATCTTGGCCTTTTCGGCAGCTTCCTTAAGACGGGAAAGCGCGAGGATATCCTTGCTGAGATCAACGCCGTTGGTCTTCTTGAAATCGTCAATAAGGAAGTCGATTACTCTCTTGTCGATATCTTCGCCGCCCAGGTGGGTATTGCCGTTGGTGGAAAGAACTTCAAAAGTCTTGCCGCCTTCGCCGTCCTCGTCAATATCGATGATGGAGATATCGAAGGTACCGCCGCCGAAATCATATACAGCAATCTTCTTCTCGCCCTTGACCTTGTCTTCACCGTAAGCCATGGCAGCAGCTGTAGGTTCGTTGATAATACGCTTTACCTCAAGGCCGGCAATTCTGCCTGCATCCTTGGTAGCCTGACGCTGCTGGTCATTAAAGTACGCCGGAACGGTAATAACAGCTTCGGTAACCTTCTCGCCGAGAATATCCTCTGCGGTCTTTTTCATCTTTTTGAGAACTTCGGCAGAAACCTGAGGCGGAGCCATCTTCTTGCCGTCCTTGAGAGCAACCCAGGCATCACCGTTGTCAGCTCTCACAATCTTGTAAGGCATTACGGAAACGTCCCTCTGAACCTCTCCGTCGTCAAAACGGCGACCGATGAGACGCTTAACTGCATAAAGAGTGTTTTCAGGATTGGTTACCGCCTGACGCTTGGCAACGTCGCCCACAAGGATCTCGCCCTTGTCGGTGTAGCCGATTGTGGAAGGAGTGGTACGCTTTCCTTCAGCATTTTCCAGAACTCTTGTCTGACCGTTATCAAGCACTGCAACGCATGAATTGGTAGTACCCAAGTCAATACCAATAATCTTACCCATAGTATGTATTTCTCCAGTTAGTAATCTTTTCAACAGGTATTTCAGCGTTTTGCCGTTCCTGTCTCGTCTGACCTTAACATGGTGGCTAATTGCTTCTTTTCAAGTGCAATTTCAAAAAAAATTCAAAAAACCCGAAAGGCCAGTTTTCTCAGTCTCCGGCACCGTCACTGAAGTCACCACCACCGGCATCATCACCGCAGTCATCCCCCGAATCCGCATCTTCGGCGGAATTATCATCAATCCGGCCGGAAATTCCCCTGTAGCAGTAGAGCTTGCGCATAAATACCGTAATCAAAAGCGCCCCCGCCGCTGCGAAGACAAAGGCAACCTCTACAGGACCTTCGCCTGTAATCAGGACTCCTGCAAGAAACAGCACCGCCATCATGAAGAAAATAACCGCCAGCCGCAACTTTTTCTCAGTAACCGATCTCCTGGTCATAAAGACTCCGTGAGCAAAAAAGAGTGCGGATTCGCCCTGTCTCCAGAAACACGGAAATCCCCGCAGCAGGACGCCGCCGGGATTCCGTCAAGGAGACCGGATCTGCCGGACTCCGTCTCATATCAGGCTTCGGTGTTCACAGAACCGCCGTTACCGGCCGAAACCACCACCTGGGCAGCCCGGATGGTTCTGCCGTTAAGAGCGTACCCGGTTCGGAAGGTATCAATAATGTGATTTGCCGGAACCGCCGGATTGGGAACAAAAGTCATGGCCTCATGCAGCTCCGGATCGAACTCGTCTCCGTTTGCCGGTCTGATAGCCTTAAGCCCGTTATTCTCCATGGCCTTGAGAAGAACTGTCATGGTTCCCTTGACGCCTTCCACAACCTGGGCAATCATTTCGGGATTGTCCGGGGTAATCTTTCCGGAATACTCCACGGCCTTTTCCATGGCTTCCAGCGGCGGCACCAGATCCTGCGCGAATCTCGTTATCGAATAGTCCCTGGCCTTCTGCACATCCTGCTCGCAACGCTTTCTCATGTTCTGAACTTCGGCACGGGCTCTCAGGATTTCCTCCTTGAGATTCTTGTTTTCCTCTTCGTATTCGCGAACCTTCTTCTGGGCTTCCTCAAGATCCTTCAGAAGCTTCTCCTGCGACAGCTCTTCGCCGGTTTCAGGCTGCTCCGCCTCCGGGACGGCATTCTCTTCAGCCGGCTTCGCAGTCACGGTTTCAGTTTCATGCTGCGCCTGAGCTTCCTGTTCCTGCTCTGCGCTGTTCTGCTGAACTTCACTTTCGTTACTCATTCACGTATCTCCCAAAATCCATATAAATCCGAACTGTAACATGGGGATTAAGTTTTAATTTTCAAGACAACCGAATAATTTAACCGGAAAACCGTCCGATCCGTAAGGTCCTGCTTCCGGGTCTCCCAATCTTTTCCGCGACAGCATCCGGCAAATGAAACACCGGGCAAAATTCCGGCCCGGACACACCGGCTTTGAAACTGATCCTGCTTTTGGGAACTTACCGCCATGTCCGGTTTCCCGCCCGAACCCATTTCTGTGCTAAAATTAGCCGAGTTTGGGAATAGAAAGGTTTTTGCATGAAAATCATATTTTCAGTCCTGTTACTGCTGGCTCTCGCTCCGGCTCTGAGTTCCTGCGCCTACAGACCGGATCTTTATCAGGGAAACTTCATCGAGCAGAAGGACGTCAATCTGCTCCGCCGCGGCATGACTCAGGAGCAGGTGAAATATATTCTGGGAACCCCGATGCTGACTGACCCCATGGATTCTTCGACCTGGTACTATATAAACTACGTCCGATTCGGCTGGTCGGAACCGGAACAGAAAAAGCTGGTGGTGAAGTTCAACACCCGGGAAACGCTTGAGGACATCTACGGGGATTTTGAGAAAAGCTCACTGTTTGACAATGCAACAACGGCTCCGGATCAGTAAGGTCGGGGCCGGAGTCTTCACCGGCGGAATATGTTTATGAAGGATGTTCTCGTTTTTCTTCTTGCGGCTTTGGTTTCCGTATCTCTTTTGGGATGCTCAAAACCGGCGGAAGAGCATTTCAACCCCCGGAAATTTGCCAAAAACCACCTCCAGAGTTTTAAACTTCCCGGCAATACCTTTCCGGAGCTTTATCCGGATCTTGACCGCCGGTTCTCCGGATACGCCCGGGAATGCTCCTGGGGAATTCCGGACAGCGGTCTTAAGCTGGCGGAGCTCTATAAATCCACCCTGAAACCTGACGGAGAGCACTACCTGTATTTCCAGCAGGCAAAATTTTCAGACATGTACACCTATTGCTGGCTGACCATGGCCAGCCGGGCAAAGGCCGTTAATGAAAAGCGCCCGGATCTGTTCAAAAAGGCTCTTGAGGAATTGCGTAATGCCGCTCCCGGAAGCCCCCGGGATATCATGGAAATCATTTACGCCTTTTACAGGATCGGGGATCCCACCAGTGCACAGAACTGGATATCCAAACTGAATTTCAGGGAAAGAGGCGATGTTCCGGCAATGTTTGAACTGGGAAAATTTCTTTTTCAGGCTGACGACATGCAGCTTCAGGGGTACACCATGGTAGAAACGGCGGCCTCCATGGGATATCAGGATGCCATGTTCCAGCTCACTTCTCCGGAATATACCGAATTCCGGGAGAATCATCCGCAGCTCAGGGCTTCCTACCAGAAGCTGATGAACAGGGGAAGAATACAAAATGCGAATGACACCGACGATGAAGGGGATCCCGGATTCGGAACGAGTCTTTTCGGGAAGAAATAACCCGGAAGAGCGGCATTTTCCCTTCCGTCCCCCCGGCGTTTCAGGCCTCAAAATCGATATCCCGGGAATATCCGCCGGTGTCGGACCTGAGGCCGTTCCGGCCGTAAAAAGCTTCTCCCTCATCACACTCCCGCCCGTAACCGGATCTCTCCTTCTCTTTGTTGCAGTATTCCCGAACCGGGCGCTTTTTCTCGGTCTTTCTTACGCCTTTTTTGAAATTAAGAATGGCAGGGCCTCCGTTGTATCTGGGAAGAATTGCAAAGACAGCATCCATGACACACCTCCTCGCTTTCTGATCCGTGCCGCGCTGAACCGGCCCCGGAATGAATTTTCACAACGTCCCTGTAAGCATCCGAACTCCTGTAAAAAATGTTTCAAACTTCGTCCTCTCATCTTCTTAGCGGCAGATTATCCCGAAAATTGAGCTCCGCACCGGTTTAAAAACGAAAAAAAGAGACTCCGGAAGGATTTTTTAAGCCGTTTTGTCTCAAACATCTTATTCTTGCGAGTATCGCCCCATATCCGCATAGTGAACGCCGATGCTCTTTGGTAAAATGATTCCCGCAAAAATAAAAGAGCGAAACACAGAAAACACCCCGGGGAGGATACAATGAACGCCAATAATACCAGCCATAACGACGACACGGCACGGAAACAGCAGATCCCCATAAACTACGGTATCGACAACACCTCTCTGGACAAGGCTCTGGGATACCTTGTCGAATCCCAGACCGAAATTAACCGCCGCATGGCACTGGGAGAGCTTAAAAAGGCAAAGGTTATTGTCCCGGTAAAGCTTGACGGCAGCTATAAATTCGATAACGGCGGCGTAACATTTTCCGACAATGCAAAGCTTGACTATGTGCTTATCAAAAACGCCAAAGACGAGCATTACTGCCCCGTATTCACCAATGCCGAAGAATTCAAAAAATTTACTTTGGACAAAACCGGCAACATCGTTCAGAAATTTACCAGCGTGGCGGAGACAGTCTGCGCAAACGACAGCATCCTCAAGGGAATCGTGGTCAACCCCTTCGGTTCCGGAATTACCATCGACAAGGAACTCCTGGCAGGACTGCTGAAAGCCCCCGAAGGCAAGGTGTCATACACCACGGCACCGGAAAGAGTCCCCTACAGGATGTTCTCGATTCCAAAGGGAACCACCGTTGCTGTCGGAACGCCCAAAAACCGGCCGGACAGTCTTATCGAAGCGCTGTCCCGGGACATGGCCAATCTTAAAAACATCAAAAAGGCCTGGCTCTGCGCTCTCCAGTGGCCGGACCGCAAAAACACCGCCGGGGTGGCCGAGATCACCTATCTGGTGGTTACCCAGACCACTGACAGCCCGCAGGATATCTTTCCGGGACTTTCCATGACCGCCGACAGGCATTCCGGAACCCTGCATACGGATTTTATGGTCTGGAGACCGGACAGCGAGTTTCTCAGAGCCGCTCTGAAAAATATCGAGCCGTTCTATGTACGCAAAAAAATTCTGGGACTTTTCTGAGCCGGAGAATGTTGTTGCGGGGATTTGATGCATACAGGCCGGATTCCGCCCGCCGGCTCACGAGTTTTGGTATTGTGCCCGCTGCCGCGCGCTTATGCTGAGGTAATTATGAAAAATGCTCCTTCATCCTGGATTCCCAAGGAATTAAGCTGGCTTTCATTTAACGAACGTGTTCTGCAGGAAGCCCAGGACAAAAGCGTTCCCGTGGTGGAAAGAGTCCGTTTTCTGGGCATTTACTCCAGCAATCTTGACGAATATTTCAAGGTTAAAATCGCCGATCTCAAAAGACGGGTGGTGATCGACGAGGAAAACAACAACGATTCCGGGGCAAAGGATGTTCTCAAGCAGTGTCTCAGCAAGGTGAAGAAGCTTAACGATACCTTTGACAATACCTACAGCATGCTCCTTACCGAACTTGCCTCCCACAACATCTTTCTCTATGACGAAAAACAGATTACCGAGGAGCAGCGGGGCTGGGTAACCGATTTTTTCAGAAGAAACGTACTAAAGCACATCAGCCCCGTAATCCTTAATGACTCCATTGATCTGGTATCATTTCTCAAGGACAAATACGCCTACCTGCTGGTAAAAATGACCCGCAAAGGTCAGAAAGGCGGACGGGAGAAAAATCACAAGGAAGGCGTTACCTACGCTCTTATCGAAATCCCCACCGACAAAATCCCCAGGTTTATCCAAATCCCCACCTTCGGAAACAAAAAGGAAAAGGTGCTGATGATTCTGGACAATGTTATCCGCATCGGTCTGGATCTGATCTTCAAGGGACTTTTTGACTACGATGAAATCAGCGCCTATTCCGCCAAAATGAACCGGGATGCGGAATACGACCTGTCATCCCAGATGGATCGCTCATTTGTTGAAAACATGTCCCAGAGTCTGAAACAGCGTCTGGTTTCCATGCCGGTACGCTTCGCCTACGACAAGGAAATGCCAAAGGAGATGGTGCGCTACATCGTGAACAAGCTCTGCATGCAGGACTTTGACTCCGTCATGGAGGGCGGCCGCTATCACAACTTCAAGGACTTCACCGGCTTCCCCAACGTCGGGCGGGACTATATTGAAAACACCCCGCTTCCCGAACTGAACTCCACCGATTTCGATGCGGCGGCAAATGCCTTTGAAGCCATCAGCGCCCATGACATTCTGCTCTATTATCCGTACCATTCCTTCCGGTACTTCACCGAGCTCCTGCGCCAGGCCTCCTACGATCCGGCTGTTACCGCCATCAAAATCAACATCTACCGGGTGGCTTCCAAAAGCCGGGTCATAAGCTCGCTTATCGACGCCGCCAACAACGGCAAGCACGTCACGGTAATCGTGGAGTTAAAGGCCCGGTTTGATGAGGAAAACAACATCAAGTGGGCCAGCAGACTCACCGATGCCGGGGTCAAGGTGCTGTTCGGAATGCCCAGTCTCAAAATCCACTCCAAACTCTGTCTGATAACCAGAATTGAGGACGGACAGCCTACCCGTTACGCCCACATCGGAACCGGCAACTTTAATGAAAAAACCGCCAAGATCTACACTGATTTCGCCCTGTTTACCAAACACCCGGAACTGACCCAGGAGGTGGAGGAGGTCTTCACCTTTATTGAATTCCCCTATATTCACACCAAATTCGACAGGCTTCTGGTATCTCCCATCAATGCCCGCAAAAAAATCACGGACATGATTGAGAACGAGATTAACAACGCCCGTTCCGGATTCTCCGGAAAAATTCTGGTCAAAATCAACAACCTGGTGGACAGGGAGCTGGTAAACGAACTGTACAAGGCCTCCCGGGCCGGCGTGCAGATCGACATGATTATCCGGGGGATGTGTTCTCTCAGGCCGGGAATTCCGGGACTCAGCGAAAACATCAGAATCATCAGCATTGTGGATCGTTTTCTGGAACACCCCCGGGTAATGTACTTCTACAACAACGGAAACCCCCGGCTGTTTATTTCCTCGGCAGACTGGATGTCCCGGAATCTTGATACCCGCATTGAGGTGGGAACTCCGATTCTCTCCCCGATTCTGAAAAACCGCATCATGGACATTCTCAATATCCAGTTCCAGGATACCATGAAGGCCAGAATCATTGATGCCGAACAGACAAACGCCTATGTGAAGCGAGGAAACCGCAGAAAGCTGCGTTCTCAGATAGCCATTTATGAATATCTGGCCAAAAACGAAGAAAAGAAACAGGAAAAGCAGGCCCTCAGGGATCAGGAATAGCGGGATCGGCGGCAGCCTCGCGTTCCGCCCTTTTCCGGGCCTTTTTCTCCGCCCTTCTTTTACGGAAAAAATCCGACAGAATTGCGGCGCATTCCTCTGCCAGGATGCCCCCGGTAACATCAGGCATGTGGTTATTCCGGGGATTTGACAGCACCTGAAATGCCGACTCGTGAGCTCCGGTCTTCGGCTCACGGGCCCCGTAAACCACCCGATCCACCCGGGACAGCACAATAGCCCCCGAACACATCAGACACGGCTCCAGAGTGATATACAGGGTGGCGCCGTTAAGGCGGTAGTTTCCCGTCAGGAGAGCGGTCTTCCTGATAACCACCATTTCCGCATGGGCGCTGGGATCCCGGGAAGTCAGCATCGAGTTGCAGCCCCGAACGACAACCTGTCCGTTCATCACCACCACCGCTCCCACGGGAACCTCTCCCAGATCCCGGGCTCTCCGGGCTTCCCTGAGAGCCTCCTTCATAAAAATCTCGTCTATGTTAAGAAGTTCCTTCATGATTATCCCGGTATCCGGGGCTCGGACATTTTCGCAAAACAGGCATTTCCAGCGGACAAAATTAAGATATCTGCCGCCGGACCGCGGGCATAAAAAAAGCCCCGGATAATTGTCGGAGCTTTTATATGATTTTACAACAGAATTATCTCACTCTGTCAGCCTGCCAGGCTCAAACTAATCTTCAATCGGAGCCTTTCTCGGGGCGTTCCGGGCAGCATCCACGGATCCCAGATACTCGGGAAGATTCAGTCCGGCCATTTTTGCGACATCATGAAGCGGCGGGAGGCTCTTCACCATGCCGGACAGAAAATTTGCAGTCGAGGTCTTTCCGTCACCGGTACCGCCGTTGCTGTCATGATCCCAGACAGTAACCTTGTCGATCTTGATATTCTTGATTGCCTCGGTCTGCAGGCCAACCAGTTCCTGAAGCTTTTCAATAATAAGCAGGGTGGAAGCTGCTTCCACATTGTTTCCGGCACTCTTGACCAGTTCAGCGTAACCGGAAGCCTTGGCCTCAAGAAGCGCCTTCTGGCCCTGAGCCTCGGCCTGGTACTTCAGGAGCACGGCATCAGCCTGACCACGGGCCTCTTCACGCTGCTTCTCGGCGATAGCCTGAGCATCGATGATGATCTTCTGCTTGTCGATTTCCTGACGGGAAATTTCGGCAGCATTGAGTCTCTGCTTTTCTGCCTGGTATTTGGCCTTTTCGATTTCAGCCTGTGCCTGGCTCTTGGCAACCTCGGATCTCTGGTGAGCTTCAGCCTGAATAACCTCCAGCTCGGCGTTGGACTGGGCAATCTTCTTCTTGGCTTCATTTTCGCCGGAGATTGCCTGGGATTCCTGATCAGCCACGTAGCAGCGCTGTCCGGCTTCGGCCTGCTTCATACCCTTCTGGGCTTCAGCCTGGTTCTGAGCCACGGAAATATCCTTTTCCCTGTTGGCCTCGGATTCACCCACGGCACCGATCTTTTCCTGGTTGGCAACGTCGATCTTAGCCTTGTTTACAGCCTCTGCGGCAGCCTTTTTACCGATACTCTCGATGTAGTCGGATTCGTCGGTGATATCGGTTATGTTAACGTTGATGAGCTTAAGACCAATCTTGTTCAGTTCCGGCTCAACGTTGGCCATAATCTTTTCCTGGAAGCTTTCGCGGTCACGGTTGATTTCCTCAATGTCCAGAGAAGCCACGGTAAGACGGAGCTGACCGATAATGATGTTCTTGGCCATATCCTCAATCTGCGGCTGATCCATCCCAAGCAGACACACTGCCGCATTGCCCATAATGTCGGAATCAGCGGAAATCTGAACCGTGAAGCTGGAAGGCACGTTGATGCGAATGTTCTGCTTTGACAGCGCTCCGGTCAGCGGAATGTTGATGGTCATGGGCTTCAGATCCATATACTGATAGTCCTGCACCAGAGGCCATACAAAAACGCCGCCGCCATGAACACACTTAGACGCCCTTTCTCCGGTACCCATACCGTAAACCACCAGAAGCTGATCTGAAGGACAGCGTCTGAATCTGTTAACAAAGAATATTATGAGTGCCATGCCGATAATCACGGCAAGCACTACCGCCACAAGTGGTAACATATGCTTTTTTCTCCATCAAATGTGTTTTTTTCAGTACAAAACATCCAAAACTGTTTTTACACCGCCCCGGAAGCCGTTTCAGACCGGAGCATCTTTTAAATCATGAATTACCGGCCTTGCCGCCACGGATATCAGTTATGTTCGCGCTGACAGGCTCCATGCCAACCTTGTTAAATTCCGGGGCGACACGGGCCATAATCTCTTCCCGGACGATTTCACGATCCCGGCTGATTTCCTCAATGCTCAAAGAAATGCCGCGGCATTCTCCATAACTCCGTGTTCGGAAGAGACCCGCACGGTAAAACCGGTATGCATGCTGACCGGTGTTTTCAGGCTTGTCATAACATCCGTCTGCGAAATGCTGATGGTCATGGGCTCAGGATCCGAATAGCCGTCCCCCTGAATCAGAGGCCACAAAAACGTACCTCCGCCATGTACGCCTTAAAATCTTTTCTGTTTGCCTCCATGCCGCAGACCACCAGAATCTGATCTTCAGAACAGCGCCTGAATCCGGCGGTGCAGAACACAACGAGCACAAAACCGATAAACAGGGCAAACGTCATACGTCAAACGTCATCGCCACAGGCACAATCAATTTCCATTCCCTTTCATGAAATGATTATCTTCCGCATAAAACATCAGAAACCGCTACCTGCCGCCTGCCGGAGTTCCCTTTTCCTCTGCACCGTCAGCAGTGAGAGGCACCACTACCAGCACGGAATCATCGGTAACTCTTACAATCCTGACTCTGGTTCCGGTAGGAATAACCTCGCCGTTCTCGGAAACTGCGCTGTAGTAAAGGCGTCTCCCCTGCATGCTGAACTCAACCTGTCCTGTTCCGTCCTTCTGCAGAGTTAGGTAGACCTTGCCGTCCTTCCCCACGGAATTGGAAATCTTGATATTGCCCCGGTTCTGAAGCTTCAGCATGAACGCGGTGAGTCTGGCCATTATCAGCACCATCACAGCTCCGGCCGCCAGTGTTATCAGCACGGAAATAACGCTGTTATGAAAGGTTCTTTCGGCCCAGAACCCGAACAGACCGCCAATAAGACCGAAGGAGGATATGGACTGCAGGGAGATATATCTGAGCGCCGTCTCGGAGCTGTCAGCAATGGAAGTTTCGGCGTCCGAAGGATCCGCATCAATGCCGGTAAAAAACATGAGGAACAGTCTTATGAAGAAAATCGTTCCTCCTGCCACCATCATAATGACGTACATGTATTCCATGCCGCTCATCTGTTCCAGGAATTCAAACATAAAAACCTCCTCCTTGATAGTAATCAGCAGGGCTGACTAACTATAAATAAAAACCGCCGGTATCAGTAACAATATCGTTAACTTTTGCGATCAGACATATAGAATTTAAGAAAATGCCGGAACACGCCTTTCTTCTGATTTATCACGAAGAACCGTGCCGCGCCGGAATCCCCGCTTCCCGGATTTCCTCCATTATCGAACTGAAAATTGCGGGAAGGTTGCGCCGGGCTCTTGAAAGCTTCTTCTGACAGGTTCCGGCACTCCAGCACATGCAGATTACCAGTCCCTGACAGACGATAATCCCGGTATCGTTCAGAAGCGCGGGCTCCCGCACCGCACTGATACAAAGCTCCGCGGCCAGAATCATGGCTGACATGTAGCCCCCGAAATGATGCCTGATAAGGAGCCATACCGTCAGAAGTGCCGGCGGAATCAGACTCTGGCAGATTTCATAGGCGGTAAACCCGAGATCCCACCAGGGGATGCCTCTCCTCAGATTTCCCAGCATTATCAGAACCGCCGGCTTAAGTGCAATACAACTTTCCCAATTCAGTAGGACTATACCTCCTGTTTTGGTTTCCGACCTCTCTTTTTCTTAGGTTCTGGCATAGGTATCAGTCCCAGTTTAGCAATAACTTCAAGTTGTGAAGGTGTCATCCCA
>Ga0310695_10003265_pt1 | contig 32240 bp, 27 predicted proteins | sample RumenRJG_04DNA_FD_203882 | JGI IMG/M metagenome (GOLD analysis project Ga0310695, IMG submission 203882) | Bovine rumen microbial communities from Lethbridge, Alberta, Canada - RJG_04 (v2) (version 2) | ecosystem: Host-associated > Mammals > Digestive system > Stomach > Rumen | place: Canada...
CTTGCTTTGCTGTGTCGCTGCATCCAAACGAGCACGACAACGCAAGTGCTCAATCCATGGATTTTGTGATTCGTACGAGAATTTTTGTACCAAAAATTCTCTCTTTGCTTTTACTCCGCATCCGAACGAGCACGACAACGAAAGTGCTCGATGCGGAGCATTTGTGACGGCCGCACAAGCAATCTTTTTCTCAAATACACCTTATGGAGCCTTTTATGAAAAAAGATTTGATCAACGAAGTACTATTGCAAGATGAAGAATTCCTTCTGACACCGCACACCAAACGGGCTTATCGTGACAGCCTTTTCCGCTCAATTTACAGCGGAAATGACGAGCGTAGCAAGCGATGGGTTCTCTCGCTTTACAACGCACTCACCGGGAAGAACCACACGGACACCTCGGAGCTTGAAATAACAACGATTGAGGACGTGCTTTACGTCAGCATCAAGAACGACCTGTCCTTTTTGATAGACTCGCAGATGTGCCTCTTTGAACACCAACGAGACTATTCAAAAAAACTGCGAATCGTTATATCATTACTGTGAGTTGGTTGACCGCGTAAAAGCGAGTATCGAGCATGGCATAGAGCCGCGCGAAGCCATAAACGAGGCGGTTGACTTTGCAATCAAAGGCAATTTCCTAGACGGATACTTCAAGGAGCAAAAGATGAGCATAATCGCAAACCTTCTGACAGATTTCAACCAGGAAGACTACGACCGCAACCGCCGAGAAGAGGGATACGAGATTGGTATTCAGGAAGGAATTCGTCAGACTGCCATCGCCAATGCGAAGAATTTTCTTTCTTTGAACAAACTTTCAGAAGAAGAAATCGCTCGTTGTTGCTCGCTTCCACTGGAGCAGGTGCTCGCCCTCAAAGAAGAGCTTGCCCGCGAGCCGGTTCAGGCTGTAAATTAATTTCATATATAGCACAAAAGGCCACTCTGCAATGCAAAGTGGCCTTTGTTGTTTTTTTCCCCGCATCCGTGCGGGGCTATTTTTTAGTCTTGCAAAGCGTCGTAGCCTTCTTCGCCTGTTCGGACTTTGATTACATTCTCTACATCGTAGATGAAAATCTTTCCGTCTCCGATGTGGCCTGTGTAAAGAACTTCCTTAGCGGCTGTGACAACCAGATCAACTGGAACTTCGCTTACGACAATCTCAACCTTAATCTTAGGCAGGAGTGTCATATCGATTTGTGCACCACGATAGAACTCGCCCGCACCGTGCTGAACACCGCATCCAAGTACGTTTGTTACTGTCATACCTGTAACACCGATGTCGTTCATTGCCGCTTTGATTTCGTCGAACTTTGTCTGGCGGGTTACGATGACAACCTTGTGGAACTTTGCGTCCGGCTTGCTTGAAGGAACTTTCACAACAGGCACTGCCTTTTCTTCCGGAACCTTTACGCCGGCAGAAGCAGCTGCCTTGAGCTCTGCGCTTGAATAGTGCTGCTCGATGTCGAAGCCTGAGTAGCTTGAATCCAAGCCGTGCTCAATCTTATCAAGACCGATGATTTCTTCCTCAACGCTTACTCGCAATCCCATGATTTTCTTGATGATTGTGAAAAGGATTGTGATTGTAAGGACTGTCCAGAGCATGATGATGAACATGCCGCCGAACTGCTTTCCGAGCTGGGCAAATCCGCCGCCGTAGAACAAGCCTTCTTTGATTCCTGCAAGCTCAAATCCTGGAGCTGATTTTGTTGCGAAAAGGCCGACAGCGAGTGTACCCCAGATACCGTTCATCATGTGAACTGCAACTGCACCAACCGGGTCATCAATGTGGAGCTTGTAGTCCAAAAGCCAGATTCCGAATACTACGAGCAGGCCTGCTACGGCACCGATGATTGCCGCACCAGCACAGTCTGTAACGTCACATGGAGCTGTGATTGCAACCAATCCTGCAAGTGAGGCGTTCAAACACATTGAAACATCAGGCTTGCCATATTTAATCCATGTGAAAATCATTGTAACTACAGTTGCAACAGCAGGAGCTACAGTTGTTGTCAAGAATACTGAACCGAGGGTTGGAACGTCAGTTGCGGCAGCACCGTTGAATCCGTACCAGCCCAACCAGAGGATGAATACACCCAGAGCACCGATTGTCAGGTTGTGGCCAGGGAAAGCCTTTACCTTTGTGACCTTACCGGCTGCATCGCGTGTGAATTTTCCGATACGAGGACCTACCATTGCGGCACCAATCAGGGCACAGATACCGCCGACCATGTGGATACATGCTGAACCTGCGTAATCGTGGAAGCCCCACTGTGCCAAGAAACCGCCGCCCCATGTCCAGTGAGCTTCGATAGGGTAGATGATACCAGAAATAATTGCTGAATAGATACAGTATGAGCTGAATTTTGTTCGCTCTGCCATTGCACCAGAAACGATTGTTGCTGTTGTGGCACAGAAAACAAGGTTGAAGACGAAGTTTGAGAAATCAAAGTGAGCATAGTCGCTGAAAACTGAGAAGCCTGGTTTTCCGAGCACGCTCCAGATTCCCTTGCTTACTTCACCTGTTGCAGGATCTGTAAAAGAAAGCATCATTGATGCACCAATCAGGAACCACATTACGGTTCCGATACAGAAATCCATCAGGTTCTTCATGATGATGTTGCCGGCGTTTTTTGCGCGTGTGAAGCCAGTCTCCACCATCGCAAAACCTGCCTGCATCCAGAATACGAATGCGGCACCAATCAAGAACCATACACTCCATAAATCTTGCATTTTTTTCCTCCAGATTTAAAAAAAATGCCGCAGAAAAATTTCCAATACAAGAAATTTCCTGCGGCGCCATTGCCATTTGTTAATTTTTAAGATCGAGTTTTGAAATTTACCGGCTGTATCAAAAAAACGGCTCCCAGTCGTGATAACGGCTTAGCGAAACCGCAGGCTAGCCTGCTACACGCTGTTTGTGCTTGAAACTATATACGTTTACCGCTCACGCGGTAGCACAAACAGAGTGTTTTCGTAAGCCGGTTCACTCCTTCGCGCCTTTTTTTGCAATTCCGTGGATTTGCAAAACTCAACTTTTATTTTTTCAACTTTCCGTTTTCAGTTTTCCACTTACTTAACACTGTACAAAAGCTCTCCGTAGCTTGGAACAGGCCATTCTGCACTTGGAACGAATCCTTCAAGCTCGTCTACTGCCTCACGCAATGTTCCCATTACGCTAAACACTTCGTTGCGGTAGTAAAGTGCGATTTCGCCGGCTGCTGAGAGTTTTGAAACTCCGTCAACTGCTTTTTCAAGTTTCTGTACTTCGCTGTAGATTTTTCCTGTGAGTGCGCTGACTTTTTTGAGCAAGTCTGACTCGTAAGAATCATCTGCACCGCCGATTGATTTTTTGACAGCAACTGAATCTGCAAGGAACTTAGCATATTTTGCACCAGATGGGAGATACAATTTTTTGACCATATCAATCATCGTCAATGCTTCGATATTGATGATTTTTGAATAGTTCTCATTGTGAATCTCGTAGCGGCTCTTAAGCTCGACTGGTGTGTAAACTCCGTGTTTCTCAAAGACTTTGACATTCTTTTCGTCCAGAATCTTTGTGAGAGCTTCTGGTGTTGATTTCAAGTTCAAAAGTCCGCGCTTCTCAGCTTCGACTACCCATGAATCATCATAGCCGTTTCCGTTAAAGATGATTCGTTTGTGCTCTTTGATTGTCTTGAGAATGAGTTTGTGCAAGTCACCCTTGAAGTCGCTTGATTTTTCAAGCTCGTCCGCAAACTGACTCAATTCCTCTGCAACTGCTGTGTTCAGGAATACGTTTGCACATGCGATTGACTCGCTTGAACCGAGCATACGGAACTCGAATTTGTTTCCTGTGAATGCGAACGGTGAAGTTCGGTTTCGGTCAGTTGTGTCCTTGTTAAAGTCAGGAAGAACTGTTACGCCAATCTGCATCTTCTCTTTTTCGTGGCTGCCATAAGGCTTTCCTGCTTCGAGGCAGTCAAGAATCTCAGAAAGCTCATCGCCCAAGAACATAGAAACAATCGCTGGAGGTGCCTCGTTTGCACCAAGACGATGGTCGTTTCCAGCCGAAGCGACTGAGATTCTGAGCAAATCTTGATACTCGTCCACAGCCTTGATTACAGCGCACAAGAATAGGAGAAATTGCGCGTTGCTTTCAGGTGTGGCACCAGGATCAAGAAGGTTCTTTCCAGTGTTTGTGGAAATGGACCAGTTATTATGTTTACCGCTTCCGTTTACGCCGGCAAATGGCTTTTCGTGAAGCAAACATACCATTCCATGCTTTGCGGCCACTTTTTTCATGAGCTCCATTGTGAGCTGGTTGTGGTCACATGCAATATTTGTTGTCGTGAAGATTGGAGCAAGCTCGTGCTGAGCCGGAGCAACTTCGTTGTGCTCAGTTTTTGCAAGGATTCCAAGCTTCCAGAGTTCTTCGTTCAAGTCTTTCATGAATGCCTGAACGCGTGGCTTAATCATGCCGAAGTAGTGGTCTTCAAGTTCCTGACCTTTCGGAGATTTTGCGCCGAAAAGTGTGCGGCCTGTGAAAATAAGATCCTCGCGTTTTTCCCATACTGCTTTATCAACGAGGAAGTATTCCTGCTCAGGACCGACTGTTGTTTTTACTGTCTTAACGGCTTCGTTTCCTTCAAAAAGATGAAGGACTCGGACTGCCTGTTTTGAAATTGCCTGCATTGAGCGGAGGAGAGGAGTCTTTTTATCAAGAGCCTCGCCTGTATATGAACAGAAGGCTGTAGGAATGCAGAGAACGCCGTCTTTAAGGAAAGCGTAGCTTGTCGGATCCCAAGCAGTGTAACCGCGGGCTTCGAAAGTAGCACGGATGCCGCCAGAAGGGAATGAAGAAGCGTCAGGCTCACCCTGAACAAGCTCTTTTCCGCTGAATTCCATGATTACCTTGCCTTCGCTTGAAGGTGTGATGAATGAATCGTGCTTTTCGGCTGTTGTACCTGTGAGCGGCTGGAACCAGTGTGTGAAGTGTGTCGCACCCTTTTCAATTGCCCAGTCTTTCATTGCGTTTGCAACGACATTTGCGACTGTCGGAGCAAGTTTTTCACCGTCTTCGATAGTCTTCATAAGCTGTTTGAAAGTTTCTTTTGGAAGGCGAGCTTTCATTACAGTTTCATTAAAAACGTTTTCACCAAAAATTGATGTTACAGAATCCATAAAAAATCTCCTATTTTTAATATTAAACTAAAAGGCGCCGCACTCTCCTATCCGTTGTACACCAGATAAGAAAACACGACGCCTTTGTCATTTACAAATAATGTCACTCCAGGTTTTGCCCCGGAATAAATAAAAAAGGTCGCAAGAATTGCCTTCCTGCGACCTCATTGTCTTTCGATAGAACTTTTATACACCATCGAAAAATTTTTGTCAACAGGGTTTGAAAAATTTTATTTCATTAAAAATTTATCAATCGCCTGCGCGCATTCACGGCCTTCTGCAATCGCCCATACAACAAGGCTCTGTCCCCTGTGCATGTCTCCTGCAGTAAAGATTTTTTCATTTGCAGTCTGATACAAGTCTGGCTTTTCAGTAACGACTGTACTTCGGCCAGAAAGCTCCGCGCTGAATGCAGAAGCAGTATATTCCTCCGCACCCAAAAATCCTGCCGCAACAAGAATCAGGTCTGCCGGAAGCTCTTTTTCGCTTCCTTCGATTTCAACGAGCTTACGGACGCCATCAACCATGCGGAATTCAACCTGAACTGTCTTGATTCCGCAGACTTTTCCGTCCTTTGAATAGACTTCCTTAATCGTCGTTTTGTAAACCCGCGGATCATGTCCGAATTTCGCTATTGATTCTTCAGCACCATAGTCAGTTTTGAGTGTCTTGGGCCACTGAGGCCATGGATTATCAGCCGCACGCTCTTTTGGAGGCTCTGGCATCATTTCAAGCTGGGTAACGGAAGCACAGCCGAGACGAATACATGTTCCCGTGCAGTCGTTTCCAGTGTCGCCGCCGCCAAGAACGATGACATTCTTTCCTTCAACTGAAATTCCTTTCTTTTCAAGTGAAAGATGAATGTTTTTATTCGTAATTACAAGGTCACTTCCGAATTTTTCCTGAACTTCATTCAGGGCTACAACAGATTTTGTGACTTTAGTAAGGAAATCTACCGCAAACATAAGTCCGCCCTGCTCGCCCGGAAGAAGCTTTTCAACTCCCGAAGCCGTAAGAGGTCGTGCCTTTTTTGCGCCGCAGCAGAGCGCAACGGCATCATAGTTTTTGAGGATGTCTTCGGCAGAGAAAGTGCGTCCGACATCAGCATTGAAAATGAAGTCAACGCCCTCAGCCTTCATAAAATTGATCCGTCGCTCGATGATTTTTTTATCAAGCTTCATGTTCGGAATTCCGTACATCAGAAGGCCGCCTGCCCTGTCCTCACGCTCGTAGACGGTAACATTATGTCCGCGGCGGTTGAGCCAGTCAGCCACGGCAAGACCAGCGGGACCTGAGCCGATTACGGCAACATGTTTGCCGGAACGCTTTTTTGGCGGAGTCGGCTTCATGTAGCCGGAAGAAAAGGCCCGCTCGATAATGAAAAGTTCGTTGTCATGAATCGTGACAGGCTCATCACCTGTAGTCGGGCATCCTGAATTACATGCTTTTTCGCACAATGCAGGACATACCCTGCCGGTAAATTCCGGGAAGCTTGAAGTTTTTAAAAGCCGCCATGCAGCCATGTCATACTGACCGTTGTAAAGGGCATCGTTCCACTCAGGAATATAATTGTGGAGCGGACAGCCCGTTACCATTCCGGCAAGTTTTATTGCACTCTGACACATCGGAACGCCGCAGTTCATGCATCGTGCTGCCTGTTCACGGCGTTTTTCTTCATCAAGTGCAGGATGAAATTCCTTAAAGTTAGTAATTCTCTCCAACGGCGGAAAATTACCGTTGTCAAGGCGTTTATATTCCATAAATCCAGTTGCTTTACCCATTCTTCTTGCTCCTTAGTTTCCTGAAATAACTCTCAGATAGTCGTTCGGGATGATTTTTTTGAACTTCGGAATGAAATTCTCAAAGTCAGCTAAGATTTCCCTTGCTTTTTCAGAACCTGTCTCTTCAGAATGTTTTTCAATCAGTTCGCGGAGATTTTCAACATCGCTCTTGTCCTTCAATGTTGTAGTCTCATCGTCAAGGTCGTACATTGTGACAAGCTCACGGTTGAGGCGTTTGTAAAGGTCGTGCTTTTCATCAAGAATGTATGCAATTCCGCCTGACATGCCTGCCGCAAGGTTTCTTCCGGTCTTGCCCAGAATTACCGCAGTTCCGCCTGTCATGTATTCAAGGCCGTGATCACCGCAGCCTTCAACTACAGCGGTTGCTCCTGAATTCCTTACGCAGAATCTTTCTCCTGCCACACCGTTGATGAATGCAGTTCCGCTCGTAGCACCGAACAAGGCGACATTTCCAACGATGATGTTTTCGTCTGCCTTGCCCTCAAATCCTTCTGCTTTTTTGATTACGATTTTTCCGCCGCTAAGGCCTTTTCCGAGATAGTCGTTTGCATCTCCGGTAAGTGCAAGAGTAAGTCCCTTTGGAATGAATGCTCCGAAACTCTGTCCTGCACCGCCTGCAAAATGAATCTTGTAGCTGTCGTCTTCAAGTGAAGAACCGAATTTTTTCTGAATTTCACTTCCGAGGATTGTACCAACCGTTCTGTCAGTAGACTGAATCGGGAATTTAGAATCAGCCATACTGTTTTTCTCAAACAAAGGCAGAAGTTCCTTCATGTCGAGTGTTTTTTCAAGCTGGAAGTTAAACCAGTCTTTTTCACAAAGAATCTTACCTGCCGGCTGACCATTACCTGCTAACTGCTCATTGCTAACCGCTAATTTGGCTTTTGCGAGTATTCGTGAAAGATCCACGAGGTCAGCACGCTTGAAGCCCTGCTTTTCCTTTATCTTGAGCAAATCTACGCGGCCGCACATTTCATCGATTGTACGAACACCGAGTTTTGCCATGTATTCACGGAGTTCCTGTGCGATAAAGAGCATGAAATTCTCAACGTATTCCGGCTTTCCTGCGAATTTTGCACGGAGTTTTTCATTCTGTGTTGCAATTCCGAACGGACAAGTGTCGCTCTGGCAGGCCCTCATCATACGGCATCCCATTGTAACGAGCGGAGCTGTAGCAAATCCGAATTCCTCTGCACCCAAAAGACATGCAATTGCTACGTCACGGCCGCTCATAAGCTTTCCGTCTGTTTCAATTACAACGCGGTTCCGCAAATCATTTTGAATCAATGTCTGGTGAGCTTCTGCAAGTCCAAGTTCCCAAGGCAAGCCCGCATTATGAATCGAAGAAATCGGAGCCGCACCTGTTCCGCCGTCATATCCTGAAATCAAGATGACCTGTGCACCGGCCTTTGCAACACCTGCTGCGATTGTTCCGACTCCGGCTTCACTTACAAGCTTGACGCTGATTCTTGCGGCACGGTTCGCATTTTTCAAATCGTAGATAAGCTGTGCCAAATCTTCGATGGAATAGATGTCGTGGTGTGGCGGCGGCGAAATCAAGCTTACGCCTGGAGTTGCATATCGTGTCTTTGCAATCCACGGATAGACTTTTGCACCCGGAAGATGGCCGCCTTCGCCCGGTTTTGCTCCCTGAGCCATCTTAATCTGAATTTCCTGTGCCGAAAGAAGGTATTCTTCTGTAACGCCGAAGCGGCCGGAAGCAACCTGCTTGATTGCAGAATTGTGGATTGTTCCAAGACGCTCAGGCTTTTCGCCACCCTCGCCAGAATTGCTCTTTCCGTGCAGGCGGTTCATTGCCTCTGCCATGCACTTGTGTGCTTCCTCGGAAATTGAGCCGTAGCTCATAGCACCGGTTTTGAAACGCTGGACAATCTGCTCGACGCTTTCAACTTCTTCAAGCGGAATTCCGCCCTTTGAATCAAAATTGAATCCGAGCATTGCGCGAAGTGTGTGAGGATGGTCTTCTGAGTCAACAAGCCCAGTGTATTCCTTAAAGCGCGCATAGTCGCCGTTGCGTGTTGCTTCCTGAAGGGCAACGATTGTTTCAGGACTGTAAAGATGATCTTCTGCATTCGGACCGCGGCGCATTTTGTGATAGCCGACTGAGTCAAGGTGAGTGTTTACCTCAAGGCCGTCAGGATCCCAGGCCTGGTTGTGATGGTAAATCAAATCCTCTTCGATTTCCTTGAGTCCGATTCCACCTACGCGGCTGACAGTATTTGTGAAATATTTATCGATTACATCCTGTGCAATGCCGACAGCCTCAAAAATCTGTGCCGACTGATAAGATTGAACCGCACTGATTCCCATTTTTGCCGCAATTTTTACGATTCCGTTGATTATGCCCTTGTTGTAATCGTCGATTGCAGTGTGGTAATCCTTATCCAGAAGTTTCTGGTCGATTGTCTCAGAAATTGCCTCGTGGGCAAGATATGGATTTACAGCCCGCGCACCGTAGCCGAGACAAAGGGCTGCCTGATGGACGTTTCGGACTTCTGCCGATTCAAGGATAATCGAAACCTTTGTTCGCTTTTTGGTGCGGATGAGGTAATGCTCAACCGCTGAAACTGCAAGGAGAGAAGGAATGGCCGCATGCTGCTCGTCAACGCCGCGGTCAGAAAGCACGATGATGTTGTATCCCTCGCCATAAGCCGCATCAATCTGCTCAAAAAGCGCATCAAGTGCCTTTTCAAGGACTTTTCCTTCTTTTTTGTCTTCAAGAAGAGCCTTCATCTCTATCAAAAGTGAGAGAGTTTTCGTGCGCAGTCCGTTCTGATTCAGAGCCTTGATTTTAATCATGTCGGTTCCGGTGAGAATCGGATTGTTGATTTCAAGGACGTGGCAGTTCTTGCCCTTCGTATTGAGGATGTCGCCGTCCGTTCCGACATAGACAGTCGTATCAGTGACGATTTTTTCGCGGAGTGAGTCAATCGGCGGGTTCGTAACCTGAGCAAAAAGCTGCTTGAAGTATTCGTAAAGGCTCGGATGCTTGTCGCTGAGTGCTGCAAGCGGAGTGTCAACGCCCATAGAACCAATCGGCTCAACTCCGGTGCGGGCCATCGGCAAAACCATTTCGTTTACGTCTTCATAGTTCCAGCCGAAAGCACGGTAGAGCCTGTTTCTCTCTTCCAAGGTAGAGACAGGAATCTTTTTGTTCGGGATTTTGAGGCTTGCGAGAGGCACGATGTTCTGGCTGAGCCATTCGCCGTAAGGATGCTCGCATGCAAACTGATTTTTGATTTCTTCATCTGAAATAAGCCGCTTCTGAATCGTATCGACGAGAAGCATTCTTCCCGGCATGAGGCGGCTTTTTTTGACAATCTGGCTTTCCGGGATTTCAAGGACACCGACTTCACTTGAAAGAATAAGCATGTTGTCTTTCGTGATGTAGTATCGGCTCGGACGCAGGCCGTTTCGGTCAAGGGTTGCGCCGAGGACATCGCCGTCTGAATAAAGGATTGCGGCAGGACCGTCCCACGGCTCCATCATTGTTGCCCAGTAGTGATAGAAATCGCGTTTCTGCTCCGTAAGTGAAGTGTCATGCTTCCACGGCTCAGGAATACATACCATGACTGCAAGCGGAAGCGGGAGGCCGTTCATTACAAAATATTCGAGCGTATTGTCGAGCATTGCTGAATCAGAGCCGGTTACATCGACTTCGCCGTTTCGGGCAATCATACGGTCAACGTTTCCGCGGATTGTGTTGATTTCACCGTTGTGTGCAATGAATCTGTTAGGATGTGCACGCTGCCAACTCGGATTTGTGTTCGTAGAGAAGCGTGAGTGAACGATTCCGAGTGAAGATTCATATTCTTCTGACTGAAGGTCATTGTAGAAAGTGCGGAGCTCATGAACGAGGAACATGCCCTTGTAGACGATTGTTCGGCTTGAAAGAGAACAGACGTAAGTTTTGCCAGATTCCCCTTTTTCAAAAGCAAGTCGGGCTGCATACAGAAGCTTGTCGAATTCAAGTCCTTTTCCGCATTTTGCTGGCTTTTCGATAAATACCTGCCAGATTGAAGGCATGCAGTCACGGGCTTTTTTGCCCAAAACGTCTGCATTTACAGGAACCAGACGCCAGCCGAGCAAGTTAAGGTTCTGAGCCTTACAGATTGACTCAAAACGTGCTTTTTCACTTTCACATGCGCTTTTTTCGCCTGGGAAGAAGAACTGACCGATTCCATATTCGCGTTCATCAAGATTTTTAATTAAATCGCCTGCTTCTTTCTTAAAAAATCCGTGGCTGATCTGCAAAAGAATTCCAACACCGTCGCCAGTCTCGCCGGAAGCGTCTTTTCCGGCTCTATGCTCAAGCTTTTCGACGATGGAGAGAGCATTTTCAACAACACGATGGCTTTTGATTCCGTCGATGCTTACAACTGCTCCGATACCGCAGTTGTCATGCTCGAAAGATGGTTCATACAAAGTCTTCAATTCTTTTCTCCTATTCAGTGACAAAAAAAGGCCGCAAATGCAAAAACAAAATGTTCCTGCATCTGCGACCTCATTGCCGACTTGTTCTTATAAAAACAAAGAAGTCGTAGACAAGCCTTTCAAAGACAGAAAGATTTATCTACGACTTCTTTGCCGATTGATAGAACTATTGTATGAATTTCAGAAAAACGTGTCAACACGAAAATTTCTTCTGAAATCAAACAAAGCTCTTTCAATAAGCTTTGTCATGAACACCGCTAATGGCTCTGCCACTAGGTTCGTCCATGTTTTTCCATGCTGCATCCCATTCGAGGGCTTTTGCTGTTGAACAAGCAACACCAGCCTCATGAGGAACGCACTTAGCTGCGCTGTCGCTTGGGAAGAGGCGGCTGTAAATTTCGCGGTAGTAGTATTCCTCTTTTGTTTTCGGAGGATTTACAGGGAAGCGGTTCTCACGGCGGGCAAATTCCTGGTCGCTGACCTTTTCTTCCGTCATTTTCTTGAGAGTGTCTATCCAGTTGTAGCCTACACCATCACTGAACTGCTCCTTCTGCCGCCATGCAATGTTCTCCGGGAGCAAATCTTCAAAGGCCTTTCGCAAAATCCATTTTTCAATCCTCTGCTTTCCTTCCGGCAGTTTGATGCTCATTTTGTCGGTAGGGTTGAGTCTCATGGCAATGTCGATGAAGTCTTTGTCCAGGAAAGGAACTCGTCCCTCAACGCCCCATGCCATAAGCGATTTGTTGGCACGGAGACAGTCATAAAGGTGAAGCTTGCTCATTTTTCGCACAAGTTCCTCATGGAATTCCTGAGCGTTCGGAGCCTTGTGGAAATACAAATATCCGCCGAAAAGCTCGTCACTTCCCTCGCCGCTCAAAACCATCTTGATTCCCATTGATTTGATTACACGGGCAAGAAGATACATAGGAGTTGAGGCACGCACGGTCGTGATATCATAGGTTTCGATATGGTAAATTACATCCGGGAGAGCGTCCAAAGCTTCCTGAATCGTAAAATGAACTTCATGATGAACGGTTCCGATATAGTCAGCAGCCTTTTGAGCCGCAATCAAATCTGGACTGCCCTCCAAACCGATTGCAAACGAGTGGAGCTGAGGCCACCATGCGGCTTCCTTTGAATCAGTCTCAACACGCTTTTTTGAGAATTTCTGTGTGATTGCCGCAATAATAGAGCTGTCCAGGCCGCCGCTAAGCAAAACACCGTAAGGAACGTCACTCATGAGCTGGGCCTTTACAGCAGCTTCAAGTCCGTTGCGAACTTTTTCGATTACGCTAGGATTGATTACCTCGCCCTTTTCGTCTGTGGCTTTCGGAGAGTTCTTTACTGCATCGAAAGTTTCCCAGTCACGCTTGTACCAGCGCTCAACTTTTCCGCTTTTTGAGTAGAGGAAGTGTCCGTTAGGGAATTCCTCAATTGTCTGACAGTCGCCTTCCAAAGCCTTAAGCTCGCTGGCAACATAATATCTGCCGGCCTTGTCCCAGCCCTGGTAAAGCGGGATTACGCCGATTTCATCGCGGGAAATAAGATAGACGTCGTTTTCTGAGTCATAGAGGGCAAAAGCAAAAATGCCTGAAAGTTTTTCAATCATTTCGGCAAAGTTTCCGCTTTCACGGTATTTTTTATAGAGAGGAATTATTGCCTCACAGTCGCTTCCTGTCAAAAAGTTGTATTTTCCCTCAAATTCACGGCGGATTTCCTTGTGATTGTAGATTTCACCGTTTGCAGCAAGAATGATTTTTCCATCATCGCTCACCAAAGGCTGCTTTCCGCTTAAAGGGTCAACGATAGAAAGTCGCTCATGGCTCAAAATAGCATTATTGCCTGTGTAAACACCGCTCCAGTCCGGGCCGCGATGACGAATCTTTTTGCTCATTTCCAAAACCTGCGCACGAAGTTCTTCTTTTAATCCTTCTGCAATCGGTTTTCCACCCGAAGTCAAATCAAATGCACCTACAAAACCACACATACTTTTCTCCTATTCAAAAAAAAGAGGCCGTAGACAGTGCTTCGTATGGAACGAAACATTATCTACGACCTCTTTGTCGTTTGTTTTTTATACAACTAATGGCCTATTTTTGTCAATCATTTCAAATCTTGTTGCACAAAATCAGACAAATCGCTAATATAATCGAGAAAAATACGACAAGGAAGCCGTAGATTTTACACAGAACGTGTCTCCGTGTAAAATCTACGGCTTCCTTTTTTAAATTACCGGAGTTTTTTATGTCTAAATTTATTTTTGTTACTGGTGGTGTTGTAAGCGGACTCGGAAAAGGAATTACTGCCGCTTCTCTCGGACGGCTTTTAAAATGCCGCGGGCTTAAAATCGCTTCACAAAAGCTTGACCCTTACATGAACGTTGACCCGGGTACAATGAGTCCTTTCCAGCACGGTGAAGTATTCGTAACCGATGACGGAGCGGAAACAGACCTCGACCTTGGCCACTACGAGCGCTTTATCGATGAGAATCTTACAAAATATTCAAACCTCACGAGCGGACGTGTTTACTGGAACGTTCTGAACAAGGAACGCAACGGCGATTATCTTGGTCAGACAGTTCAGATTATTCCCCATGTAACGAACGAAATCAAAGATTATATATTGAAGAATGCAGAAGTCACACAGTCTGACGTGAGCATCGTCGAGATAGGCGGAACAATCGGTGACATCGAAAGCCAGCCTTTTCTGGAGGCAATCCGACAGCTGGCTCTGGAAGTTGGCCGCCGAAACTGCCTTTTTATCCATGTCTGTCTGGTACCGTACATTTCAGGCTCAGACGAGTTCAAATCAAAACCGACACAGCACTCAGTAAAGGAACTCATGGCCGTTGGAATCCACCCGGACATCATCGTTGCTCGCTGTGACAAGGAAATTCCGAGTGACATCCGAAAAAAGATTTCGCTCTTCTGCAATGTCTCTTCGGACTGTGTAATCAACAACACGACCTGCAAAAGCCTGTATGAAGTTCCTCTGATGCTTCACGCCCAGAACATGGACGATGTTGTATGCCGTGACCTGGGAATTGAAAAGCAGACTGATTATATCGAACTTTCCAACTGGTCAAAAATGGTTGAGACAATCCATGCACGAAAAGGCGAGATTCAGATTGCCCTGGTCGGAAAATACGTAAAGCTTCACGACTCATATCTGAGCATCGTCGAAAGCCTGAATCATGCAAGTTTCGTAATCGGAAAAAACATTAAAATCAAATGGGTCGATTCTGACTCTGTGACTGATGAAAGTGCAGATGAGATTTTTGCCGACTGCACAGGAATTATCCTTCCGGGCGGATTCGGTCAGCGGGGAATTGAAGGAATGATTGCTTCCTGCCGATACGCACGAACCCATAACATGCCGTATTTTGGCATTTGTCTCGGAATGCAGATTAGTGTAATTGAATTTGCCCGTGACGTACTTGGCTTAAAAAACGCGAACAGCCGCGAATTCGACGAGCTTTGCGAAAATCCAGTAATTGACCTGATGAAAGATCAGGAAGGCGTAATCATGGGCGGAACCATGCGTCTCGGAAGCTATCCTTGCAAGGTAACACCAGGAACAATCATGGAAAAAGCTTATGGAACGACACTCATTGAGGAACGTCACCGCCACCGCTACGAGTTCAACAACGACTATCTTCAGAAAATGCAGGAAGCAGGTCTTGTAATCAGCGGAAGAAGCCCGGACGAAAAAATCGTTGAGACAGTTGAACTGCCACAGGGCGAAGGCGATGGAAAACATAAATTCTTCATAGGCGTTCAGTTCCACCCGGAATTCAAGAGCCGCCCGAACAATGCAGGCAAACTCTTCGTGGAGTTTTTAAAAGCCTGCTGCCAGCGCTAAATTCAATTCCTGTCAAAAGAATAGCCGAATTTTCATAAAAATATACTGAACAATCACTCAAATCTGTGATAGTCTTTCAGTGTAAACTTATGAAACGGCTTTTTCTTTTTTTGGCATTTATCACCTTCTCAGCAGGGGCTTTTTCCGATTCAGCAAAGCTCCTGCCACGTTCCGAAGTTTTTTTTACTCAAATGGAAAACTGCTATGCCATTGAGCTTCCCGGAGTTGAACCAGCAGCAATTCAAATGGAACTACCGGAACTTCCACTCGGAACAAAATTCATCTCTTCTAAAAAGGAAGAATTCATATCACAGAACGGTATCCGCGGAACTCTGATTACCTTGTGGTTCAGTTTTGCATATTCCGGTGATACACGAATTCCGCCGCTCCTGATACGTATTAATGGAAGAAATCGATATTACGAATTTGAAAAAGTTACTGTCTATGAAAATCCAAATTTGATTTCACCCAAGCTCGAAATTACTTTTGAAAATCAGGCAAATCTCGTGACAGACAAAAAAAGCGGCAAGAAATGCCTCTACGTCAAGAACGGTGAAAAAATAAATTTCATGCTCAAAATCCGCTACTGCCTTCAAATCACGGATTTCAAATGGGTCATTCCAAAGGACTCAATTTTCAGGGAGCTTGAAAGATTTGAATTCGCAGGCGGAACACAAAGAAACACGCAATTCACCAACGAAGCCAAGGATCTCGCACGTTTTGAATGGCAAATCTTAAAAGAAGGAACTTATCAGCTTCCACAATTCTCAGTCGGAACGCTGGCATTCAGCGGCTCCAAAAAAACATTTTCACTTCCACGGGACATTGAAATCATTGTAACCGGTGAAGGCCAAAAATCCCCTGACGGCGCTTCATCGGCAGATAAAGCCATTTTCGCCGCCGCATTTGAATCCCCCTCCAGAGAAGAAGTAAATTCTGAAAAACCAGCATCACATATCGACTTTGAAAAAAAAGCAAAATCTGAGCACCGTTCTTTTCTGCAAAAATTCCTAGGCAGACGCTATGCAATTTTCGCAGGCGGACAAATCTTCCCGATTCCAGAAGAAAAGGCAAACGGTCAGAATTTCACAGGCGGACAAAAAGTACGGCTGACGGAACAAGCTGAAGAATGGACATTTATAGAATGTCAGGAATTCTCCGGCTGGACACAAAGCAAAAATTTATATGAAATAAAATAAAAAACAGGAGAGCGAACTATGGATTTTGGCGATATTCTGAATCAATGGGACGGAATCAAAAAAGAAGAGAAAAAGGCGGCGCGTGAAAAGTCAAAGGCACCGCAAGTATCACATAAAATGGCAAATGCCCCCACCCCGGAAGAAAAAGCGGCCAGAAGGCAGGCAAAACTTGCAGCAGCAGGCCGAATCTACGAAGCCCAAATGGAAGAAGATGCAAAGAAAACAATCAATCCGATGGAATTATGGCTTCGCCGCTATGGCGTAACTGACAAAGACAAGGCTGCGGACGAATACAACGAGCGGGCAAAAATGGAAAGCCGTGAATATCTCCGCACAATGCGCCCGGAAGCAAGGATTGACCTGCACGGCCTCACAAGAGATGAAGCCTGGCTCAAGCTCACAGGTTTCGTTAATGACTGCATCCGCCGAGGTCTCAAGAAAATCCTGATTATTCACGGAAAAGGCAATCACTCAAACGGAAGCGACCCAGTTCTAGGACCAATGGTAAAAACATTTATCGAGCAGAACAAAAATCTCGGCACATCTGGCCATCCCGACCGCTCAATGGGCGGCACAGGCGCGACTTGGGTAATTATAAAATAAACTTTTTGCACCGCATGGAGACGGTGATAAAGAAAGGCAAAAATGCAGGATATATTTTTGATTCCATTGTATCTTTTGGCATTTATCAGTATTTTTATTATAGAGGAAAACATTGGAAGATTTATACGAAATTCTAGGCGTTACAAAAACAGCTTCTCAAAGTGAAATCAAATCGGCTTACCGAAAGCTTGCCGTCAAATATCATCCCGACAAAAATCCAGGCGACAAGGCCGCCGAAGAGAAATTCAAAAAAATCACAGCAGCCTACGATGTGCTATCTGACGAAACAAAACGCCGCCAGTATGACTCTTATGGCTCTTACGCAACGAGCGACGCATACGGTTCACAGGGCACAGGCACTTACGGATACGGAAATTACGGCTGGGGACAGCAGGGAACCTGGCAGCAGTGGCAGAGAGGCGGCTGGCAGGCAGAAACACAGGACGACTTTAACGATGCATTCAACCAGTGGTTTAATTATGCACGACAAAACCAGCAAAGAGAAAATCAAAACGGATATAGCTTTTACAGAACGACAAATGAGCCGAAAACAAAGGCAGAGAGCATAATCTATATTTTACAGAAAATTGCAATTCTGCTGATTGGCCTTTGGTCATTCAAAATCTCATGGATTATTCTGCCATTCGGACCAATTCTGAGTATAGCGGCAGTTGTCCACGGATTCACGGGAATAACCAGAGGCTTGAGACGTTTGTTACGTTAGCGTTCGCGGAAGATGATTCGGCCTCGGTTGAGGTCATACGGTGAAAGTGCGACTTTTACGCTGTCACCTGGAACAATTTTAATATAGTGCTTTCGCATTTTACCAGACAAATGCGCCATAACAACATGTCCGCCGTTCTTAAGCTCAACGCGGAACTGAGTATTTGGCAATGCTTCCTTTACAATGCCTTCGACTTCGATAGCTTCTTCTTTAGCCACGATTCCTCCAAAAATGTACGAAAATCTTCAAGAAAAAATATAAATATTTTCCTTGTCTTTTCAAGATTTCTCCCTTATTATTATCTAATAACAAAAAAATTGCAACATGGGAGAATGGGAACATGGAACAAGCATTCATCGACAAAATGCAGAAATTGCTCTTGGAGCAGAAAGAACAAATCTTAAAATCATTGGCTGACAAACATTCTGAATATAAGAAGATGGTTGAAAGCGGAGAGCCTGGGGATGAAGTTGACATCGCATCAGATGCAATCGACGGAGCACTCCTAGAGTCTCTTGGTGCACAGGACGCAAACAGGCTCACAATGATTAACAATGCCCTCGACAGAATGCAGCAGGGCAAATACGGAATCTGCCTCAAATGCCACAAAGAAATTCCAATCGAACGCCTAGAAGCAATTCCGTATGCATTCATGTGCGTATCTTGTCAGGCAGAGAACGAACGCAGAAACAGATAATTACTTCGCTTGTGTGCGGGGTAAAATCTAAATCTTGCAAAACTTGTAGCCGGCCCTATCGATGTCATAAATGATTTCGGTATAGCCGGCTTTTTTTGCAAGCAGTAACGCTTTATCAAACGCGCAGTCAAGGCTTTCTGCAGCATGTGCGTCTGCTGTGATTGCGATTGGCACGCCCGCTTCATAAAGCTTCGACAAGAAATATTCGCTTGGATAAGGCTTGGAGAGCCAGTTTCGGCTGATTGCGCCAGTGTTGATTTCCGTGGCTCGCCCTGATTTTGCTATTGCCTTGGCCATGTCGTCAAGATAATCTTTGTACCATCCTTCATTTTCATCGAAAAGCGGATATTTTTCATTGAATTTACGAACCAAGTCCGGGTGTCCCAGAAGCTCAAAATCACCGAGAGCAAGCATTTCTTTTTGAAGAGCAAAATAATCGCCAATCAAAGCTTTCATATCACCGTTGTAAAATCTATCCGCCCCCTCTTTCCAAATTTCCGGAGTGTTGTCCACGCCAAAACTTCCTTCACGCTGGAAAATAAAGTGAACGGAGCCAATCAGATAATCAGGCTTGAACTCAGCATAGTTTTCATGCAGAGGAACTGTAATTCCAGGAACAAAATCAACCTCAAAACCAAGACGTATTGTAAGCTGACCTTCGTATTTCTTTTGCAGCCGGTGAATTTCTTCGCAATAGGAAGCGAAATCTTCCGGCTGCATGTTTGATTCTGTATAAAAAGGATACATGCTGTGGCTCGAAAAGCCCAGAACTTTGATACCTTTTTGAATGGCGGCAAGCACATTTTCTTCAAGAGTATTTTTTCCGTCGCAAAAAGTTGAATGTGTATGCAAATTTGATTTTATATACGATATTTCAGTCATGGCATCCCCCAGTAATTTAAAAAGATTCAGATTCCATTTCAGCATCAAGCTCTTCAAGCCCTTCGTTTCCGCTGATTAGATTTATCTGCTCGATTGAAAGCGTCTGCATTACAGCCTTCCATTTTTCAACCATTGTCCGCAAAGTATCGCTTTTAAATGGTTTTACAAGAATATCATTTATTCCGCTTCGCTTGTATTCAGCAAAGTCATTCAGGTCATTATTTGCCGTACACGCAATGATAATCTCATTGAAATGCATAGCCCTCAGTTCTTTTGTGGCTTCAATTCCGTTTTTCTGCGGCATATAGATATCCATGAAAACCATGCTTATTTCCGGGGTATTTCGGATGATATCAAGCGCAACCTCACCGTTTTCTGCAAGGTAAACTTCCGCCCCAAGACGTTTGAGGAAGGTTTCAAGAAGACGGCGATTCATAGGATGATCCTCGGCAACAAGAATCTTCAAGCCCCTTGCGACATCCTTGCCATCGTTTTTATTTGATTTTTTTGCCCCGGAAGAAGCGACCTCTTCTTCATCAGGAGAAATCGGAATAAGCTCTTCAATCGGAACAACTTTCTTTGATTTTGAAAACGAGCCTTTGGTTTCAGATTCGTATAATTCTTCGGAAAGAAGCGAAATAAGACGGTCTTTTTTAATCGGCTTGTAAAGGTAGCCCTTGTACAAGTCCAGGGATTTCATCTTTGCATCCTCGTGCATCTGCCCTTCTGGAACAAGAAGATAGAGAGAAGCTCCGATGCTGCCGTTCTGCTTTAAATCAAAGCCCAAATGCCAGCCGTCAATTCCACCATTCATAATCATATCGACAAAGACTATACTAAACGGAATTCCTTCAACCTCAGACTTTAGAAGAATCTCAATGACTTTGCTTGAATCCAGACAAATCTCAGTATTTCTAAAACCGAGGTTGAAAAGTTTTTTCTTTAAGCTTGAAGCCGCAAGCTCGTTGTCATCGACTATAAGAATACGATAGTTGTCCGTGTTCTTTGAGAATCTGATTCGTTCAGGCTTTTCAAGAGCCACGGAAAGCGGAATATTAAACCAAAAAATTGAACCGCCCGTTGGATTCGACTTTACGCCGATATTACCGCCCATCAGCGTGACAAGATTTTTACTAATTGAAAGCCCCAGCCCTGTTCCACCAAAAAGACGATAAGTTGAAATATCCGCCTGAAAATATTCCGTGAAAAGCTTTTTTTGATTTTCCTCGCTGATACCAACCCCAGAATCAGTCACAGAAAAGCGAAGACCTTCCGTTTTGTTATAATCAAGATTTACATGGACATAGCCTTCGTTTGTGAATTTTACGGCATTGCTTATAAGATTAAGCATTATCTGGCGCACACGCATAGAATCGCCATTCACAAGGGCAGGCACATTGGGCGAAATATCAAGGACAAGCTCGACATCTTTGTTAAAGGCTTTTACGCTCTCAGAATCAACAAGATGCTCCGTGACATAAGAAATATCAAAAGGAATGTTTTCGATTTTAAATTCGCTCTGGTTCATCTTGGCGAGGTCAAGAATATTATTAGCCAAGTCCAAAAGCCCTTCCGCGCTGAATAAAATCTGCCTTACATATTCGGTCTGCTCTTTATCAAGGGCTGTCTCTTGAATAAGCTCCGCCGCTCCGATAATCGTTTGAATCGGAGTGCGGATTTCATGCAAAGCATTCGCAAAAAAGCGGGTTGTATTGTCAATATCAGAAATTTTTTTGTCTAATTTTTCTAATTGCTCAGAATTATTTTGCCCTAGCATTTATAATTTCCAAAATCTTCTGCACTATTACCTCGGCGGGCTGAGGATTGATTAAATAGCTGGCAGCACCAAGTTTGAGTGCCTGCATGATAACTTCTTTTTGAATGATATGAGAATAAACAATAACAGGCAGATCGATTTTCTTTTCGACAAGGAAACGCAACAAATCAAGGCCAGTGATTTCAGGCATAACCATTCCAGTAATCGCAAAATCAAAATCACCAGGCTTAACCTTTGAAAGAAAATCTTTTGGATTTACGAAGACTGTTACTTCACCGATTGTCTCAACAACAGGTTTTAAATACTTTACAACCGCCAAATCAGACTCAATAATAACAATCTTTAAGTTGCCGTCGGACTGCGATTGGCTGTTATCAGCACTGAAAGTATCGGAATAGAAGCGAACGGCCTCTGTATTCTTTGCGTTTTCAGACAAGGAAAGAATCTTATCGGAAATTAAATTTTCGACAGAATCATCAGAGACACCGACAATGCTAGTCATGACTTCAGAAAGGTTTTGAACGACTTTAATACCGTCATAAATCGGATGCCCTTCGATAAAATCAGAAACAAAGGTGTCGAAAGAAAGAATCTTGATATTTCGCCGCAAAATTCTTCGGTCATTAGTGAGATTATCAAGAAGCAGCTCCAGATTGAGACCGTCAACATAACTGAGTCGCAAATCGGACATCATAAGAATAACTTTTGGAAGCGCAAGATTGTTAGTCTCAATGATTTCGGCAAGCTTGAATTTCAAAAGACTTACTTTTTCTCTGTTTAGACCACGCGCAATCTCAATAAAAATTATGTCCTTGTTGACATGCATATCAAGCACACAAGGAGTTGTGTCAATTGAAAAATCAGCATGAAGAACCCTGCCGACAGCCTCAAAGAAAAGCTCAAACCTGACAGGCTGGTTAAAATATTTGATTACGCCGTACTGAACCAAATCAGAAACTTCGTCATGGTCAATCACAGGCCCCATCATGATAACAGGGATTTTCTTGCCGTTTGGGTCAGATTGCTTTTTATCAAGGAATTCTACTATATCAGAAACTGAATGTTCTATATTGATAATTACCAAATCAGGGAGAACAGATAAGAATTTGGGTATTGCATCTCTCTGCCCATCCGCGACATCAACATTAACGTTCTCCGCGGAAAGCTTTTCTGTTACAAATTCACGAAGCATTGGAGGGGCATCAATTATCAAAACACTCTTCATAAGAAAATAATACAACATCATTTCCTACTTTTCAATTAATAAAGCTCATAAAAATCTCCAAAAAATCAAATTATGTGCTATACTAGTAACAAAGAGGTTTATATGGCACAAGTTGCAGTTTTTTTAGCACCAGGTTTTGAAGAAATCGAAGCTCTTACAGTCGTAGATTATCTTCGCAGAGCAAATGTAAACGTAATTACAGTTTCAGTTCCAGCAGCAAATTCAAGCGAAGAGCTGGAGTCAGTCACAGGAAGCCACAAAATCACTGTGATTGCAGACACAAAACTTTCAGACTTTATCGAAAAAATGAATGGCGAAGAACCAGAAGCCGTTTATTTTCCGGGCGGAATGCCAGGAGCAAGCAATCTGGCAGCAAACCAGTATCTTTTCCAGCTGATTACAAAAATGGACAGGGGCGGCAAGCTCGTTGCGGCAATGTGCGCAAGTCCTGCCGTAGTTCTTGCACGCACGGGCATTCTTTCAAATCGTAAGTGGACTTGCTATCCAGGCATGAATAATAATCTTGCGGAATATTGTGGAAGTGCTGATTGGGCAAAGGAAGTAATGGAAAATTCCAAGCACATTGAGGACGTGCCGTTTGTGCTCGACAATAATGTCCTTACAGGGCGGGGGCCAGGAACAGCCGAGCAATTTGCAATGAAATTTGTGGAATTGCTGGCAGGCGCAGAAACAGCAGTCCGCATTCACGACGGAAGTTGCCAGCGATAAAAAAATGGCTCCCAAAGTGCGGGAGCCATTTTTTTTATTTTGCTAAATAAGCATCAGATTCGGCTTTGATTTCTTCGTCGTTAGAAGAAACTGAAAGCTCTTCTGAAAGTTTCTGGCGAACGATAGCCTTTAACTCCTGAGCTTCGGTTGAAGTCTCATCAATGTTCTTAATTGCAGTGTTGAGCTGTTTGTCAAAGAGGGCTTTGTCCATCGTCCAGACTGCATAATATGTGTAGTATGGCTCGCCGACAGGCTCTTTCTTTGAATTGACTTTCTGAGAAAGTGTCCAGTACTGAGCCGTCTTTTCAAGGCCGCTGAATCGAACGCTTGTCAATGAAGTACGGTACATGTTCAAAGTCTGCTCCATTGTCTGCTTCTGTGTAACTTCATTTCCTTCCTGAGCACCAGAACCAGTCATCCTTGCCTCTACAGCTTTTGCAGCAACGCGCTCCAAAGAACTTGCAACCTCAGTCTCAACCTGAACCAAATCAGTCCACTGGCGAACAAATTCAAGATTGTCACCGTTTGCGATTGTTACGAAGAGTTTGCGGCCTTTCAAATCCGGCATACTTCGTGTAAGCGCGCTCTCAGAATACTGACCAGCAGAAAGATCCACTACCCACTGTGGCACAGGGCTTCCGAACTCAGCTCCCTGATAATCAACAATCTGACGTTTCAAAGCCTTCATGTCCGGCTCGTTTCCTTTGAATTTTGATTCTTGTACAGTTTTTGTGCTACCACAAGAAAGCAAAGACACAGCAAGTGTAATTGCAGATGCAAAAATCAATAATTTTTTCATTTTTATCTCCTATTAAAATGATTTATAACTATATATAGAATCTTTTTAAAGTTATGTCAAGGAAAATAGCTAAATAATAATAGCTCTTTTTTAAGAAACAAAAAAGGCAGCCAAAACTGACTGCCTGATTTACTTTAGCTCAAGATTTTACGGACGAACGATGATGCTAGCGAGATCCGGATGCTTCTCCAAATCCTTTTTGAGACCTTCTTCGCGAGCCTTGTTGCGGTATGCTGGGTCCTGGAAAGAATATGTGAAGTTTGTGTGAACGTCATAAGTGCCGTTCATGATTGCATAAGCGTCTTCAGTCATTACAAGCTCTTCGTCTGTTGGAATAACGAAAACTTTTACTTTGCTGTCATCAGCAGAAATGCAAGTCTCGGCATTGCCTGTGTTTGCAAGAGCGTTCTTTTTTGGATCGATTTTAACACCGAGCCATTCGAGGCCTTCGAGAGCCTTTGCACGGATTGTTGCTGAGTGCTCACCAACACCTGCTGTGTAAACAATTGCGTCAACCGGGCCGATTGCAGCCATGTATGCGCCGAAGTATTTTTTGAGGCGGTAACATTCCATGTCAACTGCAAGCTGGCAGTCTTTGTCGCCTTTTTTTGCATTTTCCTCAACATCGCGGCGGTCTGTGTATTTGCCTGTGATTCCGAGAAGACCAGATTTTTTGTTCATTGCTGTGTCCATCTCGTCTGCTGACATTCCAGTCTGGCGCATGATGTAGAATGGAAGAGCGCAGTCCATGTCGCCTGAGCGAGTACCCATTACAAGACCTTCGAGAGGTGTGATACCCATTGATGTGTCGTAGCAGCAGCCGTTCTTAACAGCACACATTGAAGCACCGTTACCAACATGAGCGATGATAACGTTTGTGTCTTTTGGAGCCTTGTGAAGAAGAACTGAAGCACGTTTTGCTGTGTACAAGAAAGAAGTTCCGTGGAAACCGTAGCGACGTGCAGCATATTTCTCGTACCATTCTTTTGGAATTGCATAGCGGAAGCTAGACTCTGGCATTGTCTGGTGCCAAGCTGTATCCATAACTGCAACGTGAGGAACATTTGGAAGAACCTTCTGAGCAGCCTCGATACCCATGATGTTAGCTGGCATGTGCAAAGGTCCGAGACCGATAACTGAGCGGAATGTGTCCAAAACCTCTGGAGTAACTTTTACAGACTTAGTGAATTTGTCTCCACCGTGGAGTACACGATGACCTACAGCACCAATTACGCTCATGTCAGAGATAACGCCGTGGTCTTTGTCTGTGATTGCGTTCAAAATCAATTCGATAGCTTCTTTGTGAGTTGGACAAGGGCTTTCGAGAACGAATTTGTCCTTTCCTTTTGGCTTGTGTGTGATTACAGAACCGTCCTGAGTTACACGCTCAACAACACCAGTTGCCAAAACGTCTTTGTTGTCCCAGTCATAAACCTGATACTTTGCAGAAGATGAACCGCAGTTCAAAGTAAGAATTACCATAATTTTCCTCTATATAAATAAAAAAGTTTTACGCTAATTATTATAAAATTTTCAGCCAAACTGTGCAATCAATTCTTCAAGATTATGACAACCTGTTTTTGCACAAATCCTAGAAAGATGAACCTCAACCGTCCCGACTGGCATTTCCGTTTCTTCGGCAATAGCAGCGACATCCTTGCGTTCAAGCACTTTATTCAGAACTGCCTGCTCCTTTTTCGTGAGGCACATAAAAATATTTTTGTACGTGTGAAGTGGCTCTACAAGACTTTCCTGAATATGTGTTTTGCCCGCAAAAACATCTTTGATAGCAGCAACAAGCTCGCTTTCGGGGCTTGATTTTGAGACAAATCCATCCGCACCGTTTTCAAGCACGAGACTCACGATACCGGGATTTGAATACATTGAATAAACGACAACACCGATTGAAGGAAAATGCTTTTTTACTTCGCGAAGCACGTCAATTCCAGAATCATCCCCCAAAAACAAATCAAGGACAAGGACCTGCGGCAAAGAGCCTTTCATGTCAAGTTCCGTCAGTTTTTCAAAAGCCTCTTCCTCACTCATAGCAAAACCTTCGCAAGTCAGGTCTGTATTTTTTTGAAGAAGCTCCCGAATTCCGACATTTGTGAGATTGTGATCTTCAATAACAAAGAATGAATGTTTCATTTTATCATGCCTCTTTCAACATATCATAACTTATGATTTAAACTTGATAACACCTTCCCCGACAGACGGTGCATGTTTTAGTTTGACAATCTTGATTTGAGAACCAGCCCCAATCTCAGAGCTGATTTCCAGCCTTGCCTCTATAAGCTCAGCCCGCTGCTTCATTCCGACAAGCCCAAAGTGATTGGTACCAAAAGCCCTTTGCGTGTCAAAACCAATTCCATCATCAGTGATGAAAATATAAAGACCTTTTTCTTCATCACCAATTTCATTACGAAGAAGAACCGTGACTTCCTCGGCCTTCGCATGCTTTAGAATATTATTCAGAGACTCCTGAACAATCCTATAAATATTGAAATTATCTTCTTTTGTAAGGAAATTTGTATTTACGGAATCCGGTGCGACCATTCTGAATTCAACCTGCGAACATTCCGTAAAATAATGACAAAGATTCATTATATTTGCAGCCAAATCATTCTTTGTGACATCCGGCGGAGCAAGATTATAGCTCATAGAACGAACTTCCTGCAAAGATTTATCAAGAATTCGCGAAAGACTTGCGCGCAATTCTTCTTCACCGATTTTCTCTGCAAGGCTCCTGCAATACCTTAAATCCTGAGCAATCGTATCATGCAGTTCTCGCGCCACCCTAGCCCGCTCAGCTTCCTGACCACGAATCAAGTAACGGAGATAACCTCCAGAAGTCTGCAGCTTTTTTTTGGATTTGATATACCGGATTAAAAGCCCCAGAGCACAAAACAGAATTACAAAAAATACAATGTCAAAAATAATGAAGAAAATTGTGTAACCATGGATTATCCGATGAAGCTCTGCCGACTCTGTCATCTTACCTCCTTGTGCCACAAAAGAAATCACAGCATTTTTCTTTATCAGAAAAATCTCTAAAACCTCTAATTAATTATAACTGAAAATACAATAATGTCGATAGATTCCAATTATCCTGCGTTGCGTACAAATGTAATTTTGTTGCCTTTTCGTTGATTTGAGCAAATTACATTTGTACGGTCGCTGACTTTGCGTTTGGACAAGCAAAAAATTTTTGTAAGGTCGCAGGAATTCCGTTTAGACGGCAATCAAACAAAAATTCGGTGCTCACTTTTCGCTTGGGCTGGCACCAAACATTTGTAATTTCGTTGTCTTTGCGTTTGGATAAGCAAAAAATTTTTGTAAGGTGTCGGAAATTTCGTTTGGACAGCAATCTTACAAAAATTTGTTGCTAACTTTGCAAATTAATTCCAAAAAAACAAACTTGTACAAATCAATTCCTTTCTATATATTAGAGTACATGGCAGTTATTCTCGTTGAGAAAATTGACCTTTAACATCTAAGTTGCGTTTTTTGACGCACAGCATTACACAATTTCTATCTTAGACTTGACCTAAAGGCAGGTACTATGGCAGCAAAACTCTCACCAGCGGACTTCCCCAAGCGGAAGGCCGAAAAATCAATTATTTCTATGGTGACATGCTACGACTACACGATGGCATGTCTTATAAACGAATCAAACGTTGACTGCGTTCTCGTGGGCGACAGCCTTGCAAACGTAATGCACGGCGAAGAAACCACAATCCCGGCCACAGTCGATTTGATGGCACTCCACACACGCGCCGTTCATCGCGGGCTTCCAAACAAATTTCTTGTTTCGGACATGCCTTTTTTGAGCACACGGCTTGGAATTGAGCGCGGAACAGAAGCAGCGGGCAAATTGATTGCAGCCGGAGCTGATTCAGTAAAAATCGAAGGCGCGGACGGAAACCTTGAGCTGATTTCGCATCTCGTAGAGTCCGGTATTCCTGTGATGGGACATCTGGGACTTACTCCGCAATTCTATCACGCAATGGGCGGCTACAAAGTTCAGGGCCGAACCGAAGAAGCAAAGGCAAAGCTCATTAAAGACGCAATCGCTCTCGAAAAGGCAGGCTGTTTTGCAATCGTAGCGGAATGTATTCCTTCGGAAGTCGCAACGGCAATGGCAAAGGCTGTTTCTGTTCCGATTATCGGAATTGGAGGAGGAGTAGAAGTTGACGGACAGGTTCTCGTTCTTCACGACATGCTGGGCTTCTCAAAATTCAAGCCAAAGTTCGTGCGCCACTTCATCGAAGGTGCGGAACTGGTCAAAAAGGCACTGAACGAATACGATGCAGGATGCAAAGATAAAACTTTCCCTAGCACAGAAGAACAATTTGTAAAATAAAAGAGTGCCACACGGATTCGAGTTTCCTACGGAAACTCAAGCGATAAAGTTTATAATTTCTAATCTGTGTGGCAATAACAGGAGTTATCTTATGAAAATCATTAAGACACCAGCAGAGTTTAAAGAATTGAGAAAAACTCTTGCTTCAAAAACAATCGGCTTCGTTCCAACAATGGGCGGGCTTCATAACGGACATCTTTCTTTGATTAAACGCGCCATTTCTGAAAACGAAGTGAGCGTTGTAAGTGTCTATCTTAACCCGACACAGTTCAACGACAAAAAAGACTTGGAGACTTATCCTGCAAACTTTGACGATGACTGTGCATTGCTCGAAAAAGCCGGCGTAGACTATCTTTTTGCACCGACTTACCCGGTAATGTACCCGGACGACTACAAATACATGCTCACCGAAAAGGATTTCAGCCACGAACTGTGCGGAGCAAAACGACCGGGACATTTTGACGGCGTTCTCACAGTCGTAATGAAACTTTTGAACATCGTTCAGCCGACAAAGGCATATTTTGGTGAAAAAGATTTCCAGCAGTACAAGCTCCTTGACGGAATGGTAAAAGCATTCTTCATGGACGTAGAGCTTGTTCCATGCCCAATCGTGCGAGAAGCCAACGGCCTCGCAATTTCAAGCCGAAACCGCAAGCTCAGTAAAGAAGGTCTCGCCCTTGCCCCACGCTTCCACGAAATCCTTGTCAGCGGCAAAAGCGAAGGTGAAATCACAAAGGAACTGGAAGAAGCCGGTTTCAAAGTAGACTACGTAACGGCCAAAGACAACAGGTTGTACGCCGCAGTCTTCCTCGAAGGAGTCCGATTGATTGATAATGTAGAAAGGTGATTGCCTCTACATAAGGAGACGAATTTATGAAAGACAAGCACATTTTACTTCATGTTACAGGCTCAATCTCCTGCTACAAAGCCTGCGAACTCACGAGCCTTCTCGTAAAGCAGGGCGCGCAAGTCCAGGTCACAATGAGCGAGGGCGCACTCAAGTTCCTGCAGCCAGCCGTTTTTGAAGGACTGAGCCGCCGCGAATCCCTCACGCCGGATATGTTCGCGCGAAAGCCAGACTGCATTCCGCACATCACCCTGGCTCAAAAATGGGCAGATTTGATTATAGTTTACCCTGCAAGCGCGAACTGCATCGCACGCCTTGTCTCTGGCCTGAGCGACGATCTTTTTGGAGCAACCTTCCTTGCGAACAATTTTGAAAAGCCTGTGCTTCTTGCGCCTGCGATGAACACAAGCATGTTCGCGCATCCAGCCACACAGGAAAATCTCAAAAAGCTGGAATCCTGGGGAACAAAAATCTTGCCGACTGAGGAAGGCCGATTGGCTTGTGGAGCTGTTGGTTTGGGGAAATTGATTTCTCCAGAAAAAGCATTGGAATTTATCAAAGAAGCGTTATGAAAATTTTAATAACAGGCGGCGGATGCCGTGAATATATCGATAGTGTTCGCGTAGTAACCAACTCTTCGACAGGACGGACAAGTGCCGTTCTTGCCGATGAACTGGCCAGCAAAGGGAACGAAATCACGCTGATTACAGCTGAAAATGCGATAAAGCCGCAAGATTCTTCTATTAAAATAATCAATTTCCAGACTGGCGAAGAACTTGCCTCTGCAATCAAGTCCGAGCTTAGTTCTACCTGCTACGATGCTGTGATTCATTCTGCGGCAGTGAGCGACTTTGTGCCGGATACAATCACGATTAATGGCGAAACGGTAAAAGCTGGCAAAGATGCGCCCAAACTCCACTCAGGCAACGAAATGCTTGTGTCTTTCCGTGCTTCTCCAAAAATCGCTGACAAATTACACGATTGGGCAAAGCTTGGCGGCAACGCAAATGCAAAGGTCGTGTGCTTTAAATTGACGAACAATGCGGACGAAAGCGAAAAAACTCGTGCTGTCACAAAATTGTTCGGACACAGCGGAGCGGATTTTGTGGTATACAACGATTTGTCCGAAATTACGAAAGATGAACATCCGTTCAAGATTTTAAAATCCAGCGGCGAATGTGTTGCGACAGGAAAATCTAACGCTGAGATGGCAGAAAAATTGGAGAAAATTTTATGATTTTAACACTTGATGTCGGAAACACTCAGCTTTCTGGGGGTGTTTATAAAGACAGCAAAATTATTCTGACTTTCAGATGTGCCACCACAAAGGGCACTTCCAGTGATGAGCTTGGTATTTTTTTGCGTTCGGTGCTTCGTGAGAACGGAATTGACTCCAAGCTTATTTCGGACATCGCACTTTGCTCAGTCGTTCCATCTTTGAACTATGCGATAACTAGTGCCTGCGTAAAATATTTCGGGCTTGAACCTCTGATGATTCGTTCTGGAATCAAAACCGGCCTCAAACTGCGCTACTCTAATCCGCGAGAAATCGGTGCGGACAGAATTGCGGCGGCAATCGGAGCAAATTCCCTTAATCTCGAAAATCATGTAATCGTCGTTGACATGGGCACGGCAACAACAGTCGATGTCATTACAAAAGACGGCGAATACTGGGGCGGCGCAATCCTTCCGGGAATCAACATGATGATGCACGCACTTTCTTCGGGAACGGCACAACTTCCGAGCGTTGAGATTGTGGAGCCGGAGCGGGCTTGCGGAAATTCCACCGTAACGGCTATTCAGTCTGGTCTTTATTACGGCACGCTCGGCTCAATCCGAGAACTTATTTCCCGATTCACAAAAGAAGTTTTCCACGGAGAAAAGCCAAGCGTGATTGCGACAGGCGGTTTTGCAAACCTGTTCAAAGAATCAGGACTATTCGACCGTGTTGAAAGCCAGCTGGTCCTGGACGGACTAAGAATCGCACTTGAATTAAACAAATAGAGGAGAATTTTATGAATATCGAAGTTTTAAAATCTAAACTGCACAGGGCTACGGTCACTCAGACTATTTTGGACTATGAAGGCTCTATTTCGATTGACACGGAGCTTGTTAAAGAGGCGGGAATGCATCTTTGGGAAAAGGTCGAGATTTTTAACATCAATAATGGTGCCCGCCTTGCAACATACATCATTCCGGGAAAGAAGGGCGAATTCTGCCTTAACGGTGCGGCAGCTCGTCTTGCACAGCCGGGAGACAAAATCATCGTCGTAAGCTACACATGGATTGACGAAAAAGACGCCGACTCATGGCAGCCGAAGATTGTTCTTCTCAACGACGACAATTCCGTAAAGGAAGTGAAGAACTAATCAACTAGGAAAAGCGCAAGCGTCTCAAAAGACGCTGCTGCAGCGTGGAATATTTCAGAAAAATTTCAGAAAAAGATTTTATTTTTCAAAATAGTGTGTTATACTTAAGCTGTTCTATTTCGAGTTTTATGCGAATAGTGTCATTACTTGGCTTGCTTCGATAATCTTTCAAAAGATGTGTTTGTCAAAACTCGATATTTGTTGAGATTGAGTTTAGTTAGGGATAAAACCAATATGGGGAATTTTGAAGAATTAAAGGTTTCGTTCAGTGATTTGTATGACGAAACCTGTTCCTATGTATATTTTCATAAAGACGAGGTGTGCAGAGACGCCATCAATTTGATGTCGCAGTCGGTGAGTTTCATTGCAGCGTTGTTTGTGGCATCGCTTCTTATTGCATATATAGCTGACAATAATTTTGTCATGCAAATCACTTATGTAATTCTTCCCATTATCCTTCTTATTGGTTACAGGCTTACATCATATTTAAGGCGCAGACCGGACACGACTTTAGAAAAGGTCAGGCTGTCTGCGATTCTGTATTTTATTGTTCTATACGGCGTTCTTTCGATTATTGATTTGCAGTTGCGATTAACAGGCATATCTTTTTTTATTCCCATAATAATTGTCGCATTCTCTGTTTTCTATATCGATTATTTCCATGTTTTAATCATAATGGAGCTTTCATTCTTTGCGGTTTTCATAGTAGAGAATTTTATCTTAAATGAAGGAAATTCATTAAAGAC
>Ga0310695_10003270_pt1 | contig 32223 bp, 34 predicted proteins | sample RumenRJG_04DNA_FD_203882 | JGI IMG/M metagenome (GOLD analysis project Ga0310695, IMG submission 203882) | Bovine rumen microbial communities from Lethbridge, Alberta, Canada - RJG_04 (v2) (version 2) | ecosystem: Host-associated > Mammals > Digestive system > Stomach > Rumen | place: Canada...
GGAAAAGCTGCTCCCCTGGTCAGAAGAACTGCCGGAGATATGCCGGCAACAACTGAACTGAAACGACTTACCGGCCGCCAGTTGGCGGCCGAAACTTTATCATGGTACGAGTTATTTACCGTTTACCGCATGTGCATCCTCGCGGAGCGTTTATCTCAGTGGGGGTCTTCTCCTACTGAGATAAAGAATTCCCGGGAAGAGACTTTTGAAAGGGTCTCTTTCCGGGAATTGCTGTGTTATAGATGGTGTTTTTGGATTCTTTTTTGAGCTATTTCATACACTTCGTCATCTGACCGCATTCCAATGACTACGACAATCACCTCTGATTTTGTTCGAACGAGTGTATATACGATGCGGATTCCTTCTTTGCGAAGCTTAACTTTGAGATAACCGGTGAGATTAAGCCCTCGTTTGTGACCGAGAGGTTTTCCAAAACCTCCTTCTTCTGCAGGCAGGGGATTGCTGCAGATTTTGTCAATGGCTTTCGTTACGATAAGCTGTTGATTATGGTCAAGGGAGCGATAGTCCTTTTCAGCTTCCGGCAGGTATAATAATTTCCAATTCATTCAAACTCAACCTCATCGATGCTGTCCAGTTCTTCTTGCGTGATTCCGAGCCGTCGTTTCATTTCATCTCCGGATATCAGTTTTGAAGGGTCATAGTGAGACATGCGTTCAATTGCCAGAGTAAGGAGACGATAATCGTTCAGGGATTCCATAAGGGCAACATACTCGTCGGGAGAAATCAGAACAACTTCAGCTGTATTATTCTTGATAACAACCTTGGGACCGTTAGATTTAACATCTGAGAAGATTTGGCCGGCAAGTCCCCTGTTAAACTGTGAGATGGGTACAGTTTTTGTAATGGCACTAACAACTGAGGACATAAAAGTCAACTCCTTTCAGTATCGTTCATTCATTGTCGCAGATTGATCGTATACCTTCATGGAGGAAAAGTCAATATATGTGTCTATAAATTTACTGATAAATATTACGGCGAAGCAGGGTCGCTTTCGCCTGTATCGCCTAACATGGAGTAGTAATCTGCACCGGGGTCTTCTGGTGCGGCTGCGGTATCAGAGCCGGAGGAGTCGGAACCGGCCGTATCGGAGCCTGCTGTATCGGAGCCGGAGGTGCCGGAACCAGCAGTGTCAGAACCTGCGGTACCGGAGGCAGCAGTATCTGAACCTGAAGTGCCGGAGCCTGCTGTATCGGTGCCTGTGGTACCGGATCCTGCTGTATCAGTGCCGGCAGAGCCGGTATCTGCGGCGGCCGCGGTCTGGGCTTCGGTCTGGGTCTGTGCTGCTGCTTCGTTGGTATCTTCGTCCTCATTCGGGTCGAAGTCGACATCGGCGGTGGAATCGGAGTTTCCCGAGGGACCAGCGGAGAGGGCATTGCCGGAGCTTACGGCGTTGCCGTCTGCAGTGTTTGCTGTGGTGCTGCCGGCGGCAGCTGTTTCTGTGCCTGTGTTTGCAGCGTCTGCGGCAGCTGTATTGTCTGCTGCAGTGTTCGCTGTGTTCTGGTCAGCAGATGTGCCTGTGCCCGCGGCAGCTGTGGTATTTTGTGTGTTCTGGGAGGCAGCCCGGGTATTCTGCGTATTCTCTGCCGCAGCGGTGGTCTGGTTGGGATTCCGTCCTGCCAGGGTTTCGCGGCGGTTGGCCTCGCTGCTTTCTTCTGCGGAGGAGGATTCCCGGTTATCGGCGGTGCTGCTTTCTTCCGGGCGGCCCGCGGCAGATTCGCTCTCTGCGGGGGCGCTCTCCCGGAGGTTGTCGACTTCCTCCGGCGGGGGATTGTTTATCATATTCTGGCCGTTCAGCCAGGGCTGTTCTGCGGGAAGCTCGGAGGCATACCTGCGTAAGAGGTCCGGGTCCCAGCCAGTGGCTTTGCAGACTTTTTCCAGTCTTGGTTCTTCCTCGGTGATGGAGAAGATGGGGAAGGGCTGGAGGTCCTTTTCGGCGACAGATTCCAGATGGAATTTCACGCTGTTGGTGGGGCGGTCAAAGAGGTAGACGGTTACCTGGTGGCCGGCGGATACGTCTTCTTCGATGACTTCACCGGTGTCCGGATTGATGCCGGATACGTGGACCGTGCCCTCGGTGACGATGAGCACATCCCGTCCCTGGGCGTCGGCCGTGACGTACCCGGAGGTGCCGCGGATGCCGATGACCATGGTGGAGGTGTGGATCTCGAAGTTTTCATCGTCTTTCAGCTTCTCGTCGACGGAGAAGAAGAGATCGCCTTCGGTGAGGTCGATTTCCAGCCATTTGCCCTTTTTCTCCTGATGAAATTCGGCACAGCTCTCCTCGTTCATGAGCACGGCCTTGGCATCATCCAGGCTCAGACCGGCAAGGCTTTTCGTGTGAGTCCTGAGGACATCGCCGCTGTTAAACCGCAGGCGGTCGGTAAGGGACCGGAGTTTCCCGTCATCGCCGGTGAGCTCGATGGTGCCTTCCTGGCGGATGAGGCGGATGGTGGTTGCTTTTAATTTATCGGAACAGGATGTGAATATCAGGGAAGTCAGAACCAGGGATGTCAGCAGAGAGAAACATGCGGCATGGCGCTTTATATTCATGAGGCACCTCCTCCCGGGGCTCAAACGACAGGGTTGGGGGATATCTTACAGGAAAAGTATATCATGTCTGTTCGCAGTATGGGAGAGACAAAAGTAGGAAAAACGGCGTAAAAGAACCACTTTCCAGCGAAGTAAACCACCTGGCGATTGTTTTGGCCTCAACTTCATGATATGGTTTTGGTGGGAGGTGAATACTTATGAGACAATCAACTTTAGGTTCGTTTATCCGCTTCCTGCGAAAACAGAATCAGATGACACAGGCCCAGCTGGCAGACCTGGTGGGAGTTACGGACAAGGCGGTCTCCAAATGGGAGAGAGACGTATCCTATCCGGACATTTCCATTTTCCCGAAACTGGCCGATATTTTCGGCATTACGGTGAATGATCTTCTCAGAGAATGCACCGATGACGGGCAGCCGTCCAGACTGCTCCGCGTGTATGAGATGTCTCATGACATCCGCACGCCGCTTCACATTATCCTTGGCTGCGTGGACATGGCGGAGACCTACCACGCGGATGAAAATATGCTTCTTCGCTATCTGGAGAGCATCCGTGTTTCCGGGGAGTATCTTCTCCGGGTTTTGGATCGGGTGCTGGAAGCCGGTGGGGAAGATCGGAAGATGCTTACGGCTGCAGATTTCCCTGCGAATGCTTCGGAACTGGGGGAGTTTCTGAAGAAGGACCTGCCGCTTCGGAGTGGATTGAAACGATTCTATGATTTTTCCGGCAAGCGGGTGCTTGTGGCGGAGGACATGGAGCTCAACCGCGAGATTGCGGGGGAGGTTCTCAAGCAGACGAAGGCCAGGGTAGAGTTCGCGGAGGACGGAGAAGCCTGCCTGAAGATGCTGGAGGAGAAACCTGCCGGTTATTATGATTTGATACTGATGGATATTCTGATGCCGAAGATGGACGGCCTGGAGACCACGAAGCGCATAAGAAAGCTTCCGGACAGGACAAAGGCTGCGATCCCCATCATCGCCATGACGGCGAATGTATTCGAAAAGGATCGGAATGATGCTTTTGCCGCGGGGATGGATGCCTTTGCGGAGAAACCCATATCGACGGATAAACTGTTTGAGACGATGAAGAAGTATCTGGGATAGTCCAGTGTATACCCCTGTTGGCCCCGGCACGCTGCGTATCATTTGTGGAGGTGATATGCGGTGTGCCGGGGTGTTTTTGCTGCATTATGTTACAATAATATAACATAATGCTTGAGTTATCTGGTTCTTATGGTATAATATTATTACAGAAATGGAGGAGTTATATGGATAGAATATTAGGGATGAGAATTAAAGAGCTGAGGAATTCCAGACATTTCACACAGGAAGAAGTCGCTGCGGCAATCGGTATGAGCCGGCAGAGATATGCACGCATTGAGAAGGGAATTACCAGTATTTCTCTGGAGATTCTCGCAAAAATTGCGCGTGTTTTTGATGTGGCAGTTGGTGATATTACGAAAGTTCTTGATGAATCTTCTGATATGGTTGCCTATCGGAAAGGTGAAAACAGCAACTCTGCAGAAACTGTATTTGAGATGCTGGACCTGTTCTATGCTAATAAACATATGTTTATGAAACTTCAGAATGATTCGGAAGAATAGGTGATACTATGCGTGAAGACAGAAAAAGAAAAATCCGGATAGCAGCAGAAAAGTTTCGAGACAGGTGCCAGCTTCGAAGGTATGGAATTATAGATTTATTCAGCGAATGCAAGAAGGCTGGTTTTAAGCTGATACGGTATCCGCTTGGCGATGATTCGATCCTTGGATTTGTAAAATTGCAGGAAGAAGATATTATTATATTCACAAATTCAAATGTACGTTTATCCAGAGAGATATTTACATTGGCCCATGAAATCGGCCATGCGATGCTGCATATCAAGAAGGGCGCTTCTTTTGTAGATACGAACGGGACAATTCAGGACTGGGATAAAGAAGGAATGGAAAGTGAAGCGAATTATTTTGCTGCCTGCCTTCTTATGCCTGCGGATGAAGTGAATAAGTTTATTGACCTGGAATTATCGGCTGATGCCGCGCATAACCTGACAGCAGTGGATATTGCGAAGGTCATGTCTGAGTTTAATGTTAGTTATGACATGGCATTAAATCGACTGAATCACCTGGGGAAGATAGATTTAACGGAAAAAACAGCGCTTGATTTGGAGAAAACGGAGAAAAGAGTTGGGAATTTGCTGCGAAGTACAGGAGGCAATTCACGACTTAATATTGCGGGGGTTGAGATTGATATTCCCTTTGAATATATGGATTATGTCATCTTTAATTATAATCATAAGGCAATACCGAGGGAAACGTTGGAAAGAGTACTTTCATATTACCGTTTGACTATGGAGGATATTGGCGACCAGTTGGCGGACATACCGGAGGAACAAGAGGATCTTGACTTGCTGATAGGAGAATTGAGTGATTGAGAGCTTCGTTAGACACTAATGCAATCATACATTTTTACCGTGCCGGACTAGAGGGAATACTATTTGATCTTTTTGATGATGGAGTCTTTATTTATGAGCAGATTCGAGAAATAGAACTTGAAAACCACGCAGCAGACCTGTTGGAAAAAATTGATATGGACATTGCTGCGGGAAAAATAAGGAAATATACGGATAATGAGTTGAAAGAACAGTCTGTCTATAGCTTGTTTCTGAGGCGTGTACATGAAAATCGAATGCTCTATAATCCGGGTGATCTTGGCGAGGTTTATGCCATATCTCTGGCGCAGACGATAGGTGCTTATTCATTGGTTACAGATGATACGAAACAGGGCGGACCGTATATGTCATTGCTGCAATTTGAAGATGATGTCATGCCCTTTAACTTTGCAGATATTCTGTTAGTCAGATATCTCATTGGAATGGCAGATGAGCATGAGACACTTGATGCATTTAACCGCATAAACAGCATTTCTCAGATGAACTGGTCCTTCAGAAGTCAAATTGGCAAGTTTATAAGGCGGTTTTGGAATGAACCATACAGGCAGGAAGATACAATCTGGATGGATTCGCTGATAGAGAAATATCATATTAAGGTGAAAACAAAATTTGTAAATCTGAGGAAATTGATTTGACGGAGGAATCTCTTTGGCCTACACCGAGCTTGTCAAGAGTTTTTCGCGCATACGGGATTATATGAGGGAGTTTTTTGTCTTTGGCTTCAAGAGCCGGGATGAATACTCCCTGAAAAGTGCGCGCAGCTATGATAATGAGCGGCGGCGTGTGGAAAGCTGGCTTGGAGAGTATATGTCTTTCGGACAGACGGAGACCGGAAAGCGTGTTTTTCTGTCCGTGGACAGCCGGGATATGGAACGGAATCCTCTGTTTCGCGCATTCCGGGCAAAGAGTTTTACGGACCTGGATATTGTGCTGTATTTTTATATACTGGATATTCTTGGGGATGGAAGCGCTTATTCGGTGCCGGAACTGATGGAGTCGATAGAAGAGCGGTATCTGCGGAAACTGGAGTCGGATCAGGTATTTGATGTATCCACGCTGCGCAAGAAGATGAAGGAGTTCGAGGAGCTCGGGCTTGTGACGGGAGAGAAGAGAGGGAATAAGATGTGGTATCGGCGGACGGAGTCTTCTGCCTCTCAGAAGCCGGCAGGGGACGGACTTCGGGAGACGTTGGCTTTTTTCTCGGAGGAGGCGCCGCTGGGAGTGATTGGGAGTTATATGACAGATCTGCCGGGGATGTCCGGTTCATCGGATGGGATGGATTCGGATGCGGGTCTTGCAGCGTTTTCTCACAAGCATCACTATATCCTGCATGCTCTGGACAGCGAGGTGCTGTTTGCGCTTCTTGCGGCGATGCACGGAAAATATGGCGTGGTACTGACTTACGTCAGCCGGCGGGGAAAGACGTCGGTTCTTCGGTTCTGCCCGCTGAAAATCTATGTCAGCACCAGACAGGGAAGATGGCATGTCTACGGGTATAATTATGGCCGGGAAAGCTTTGATGTGGTGCGGATTGACAGCATCAAAAAGGTGGAAGCGGGAGAGCAGGAGCTTTCTTATGACGAATATCTCGGGCGGTTTACCATATGGCAGAAGCATCTGTGGGGAGTATCGGGAAGCAGATTTCGCGGCGGAGCCGATGGCATGGCTGCGAATGGAGATACAAGACGGTCGGATCATGTATACCATGTAGAGATGGATGTCTCGGTCGGAGACAGGGAAAGTTTTATCGTTGACCGCCTGATGCGGGAGAAGCGATGCGGCAGGGTTTATCAGGTTGATGAGTCAACCTGGAGATTCTCTGCGGATGTGACGGATACGCGGGAGATGCTTCCCTGGATTCGTACGTTTACGGGGAGGATTACCCGGCTTGTGAGTTCTTCCGGTGAGCTGGAAGAGCGGTTTTATGAGGACCTCGGAGAGATGCGGCGAATGTATGAAGGAGGTGCGGAGGATGCTGTTTCATGAGATGTACGGCGCTTACTTCCGCACGGTTTCTCTGATTCTCCAAGAGGCGGTGGATGGCGGAATTACCGAAAAGCGAATCCGGGAGATCGTCGCGGAACATGCTTTTGCGGAGAGCACACTGGTGATTCCAGCAAAGCTTGTTTCCGGGGAGTGGTCGCTTCTTACGGCTGCCGGAAAGGATGGACAGGGTCAGCGGGTGTGGAAATCGGTGCTTACGGATGGGCCCGCAAGACCATGGTCCACACTGGAGAAAAGATGGCTTGCGGCAGTCCTTGCGGATCCGAGGATAAAGCTTTTCCTGACGGGAAAGGAGCTCCATGAGCTTGGCGTGATGCTGGGTGATACAGAGCCCCTCTTTGCCCCCGGGGATTTTGTCTATTATGATCGATATGAGGACGGGGATCCTTATACGGAGAGAAAGTACATCGGGATATTCCGGCAGGTGCTTCGGGCAATGCGGGAAAGAAGGATGCTTTCCCTGCAGTATACCGGACGTTTCGGAAATGTGAGGCATATTCTGTGTTATCCCTGTAAGCTGGAATACTCATCAAAGGATGACAAGTTCCGTGTTCTTACCCGGTCGGTGAAGGGGATTGCCTATACCATCAACATGGCCAGAATCCAGGAATGCCGTTTGAAGAGGGCGGCTCTCCCGGAGGAACAGGCGATTCCGGAGATGCGGAAGAGTTTTGTGGATCTGGAGCTTACGGATAAGCGGAATGCTATGAACCGGGCGATGATTCACTTTTCTGACCTGCAGAAGGAGACGGAGAAGGTGGATGAGATTCATTACCGCATCCGGCTTTACTATTATACGGATGATGAGACAGAGTTGGTGATACGGATTTTGTCCTTTGGTCCGATGCTGCGGGTGCTGGGGCCGGAGCGGTTTACGGAGAAGATTCGGGAAAGGATTATAAAGCAGGAAGAGATGTGCGGGCTTTCGCTGTGAAGGGCGGAAGCTCGCAACTTTTTTTCCACGATTTTCTTCGTAGGATGTTTTATGATGAGTCCAGATGAAAGATACCTGCAGCAAATACAATACCACATTAGAGAAGTACGATGGGCCTTTTAGGGCCGCCGATTTTCGGGATCGGAGGTTGTGAGGGGAAGTGCCTCACTTGTGCAAACCGGTATCTTGGAATGAAACAGAGGAGGTTGACCGATGCTGGATATGCTGAAGATGGAAGCGAACAGAACGTATACGGAGAATGGCGCGGTGTCGAATCGGTCGACCTTTTCGGAGTGCCTGGACCTGTTTGGGACGGTGGGCGGTCTGCGCCATGCCGGTGAGGAGATGATTCTTGACCGGTTTGTCCGGGCCTTTGCTGAGGACAGGGATCTGGCGGTGAAGATTCTCTTCTTTGCCCGGGATATCCGGGAGGGACTGGGGGAACGCCGGGTGTTCCGGGTCATCCTGCAGTTTCTTGCGGATTATGCGCCGGGGACGGTGCGGAGAAATCTGGGCTATATCGCGGAGTACGGGCGGTATGATGACCTGCTGGCCCTTATGGATACGCCCTGTGAGATGGATGCCCTGCGTCTGATTAAGGTGCAGCTGGAAGCGGATATCCGGGCGCTGAAGAAGAGAAAGGTTGAAGAAGGAAAAGCAACAGGAAAGGCAGAGAATATCTCCCTTCTTGCCAAATGGCTGCCGTCGGTGAATACTTCGGATAAGGCCCAGTGTGCCCGCGGAAAGCGGATTGCAGCCTTCTGCGGGATGCGGGAGAGTGAGTACCGGAAGGTTCTTTCGGCTCTCCGGAGAGAGCTGCGGATTCTGGAGAATTATCTCCGGGAAAAGGACTACTCCTTTGATTACGGAAAGCAGCCCTCCCGGGCAATGTATAAGTATCGCGCAGCTTTCCTGCGCAATGACGGGGAGCGTTTTGAAGCTTTTCTCCGGTCGGTGGAGAAGGGGGAAGTGAAGCTTCACGCGGACAATGTGTATCCCTATGAGCTGGTGGACCCGCTGCTTAGCTGGCAGTTCCGGTGCGGGGGATCTAATTATATGAGGAAACTTTCCGAGGAGGAGAAAAGGGTTCTGAATGCAACCTGGAATGCGATGCCTGATTTCGGCAATGGGGAGAATGCCCTGGCGGTGGTGGATACCTCCGGTTCCATGTATAATGGAATGCAGCCGCAGCCGGCCTCGGTAGCATTGTCCCTGGGCCTGTATTTTGCAGAGCATAACCGCGGAAGGTTTGCGAATCACTTCATCGAGTTTTCGGAGCATCCGCGGCTGATTGAACTGAAAGGGGAGACATTTGCCGACAGGCTGGCCTATGCGGCATCTTTCAGTGAGGTTGCGAACACGAACATCGAGGCAGTGTTCCGGCTGGTGCTGGATACGGCGGTGAAGTATCGGGTGCCCCGGGAGGAGATGCCGGCGAAGCTGGTGATTATCTCGGACATGGAGTTTAACTGCTGCACAGAGCATGCGGAACTCAGCAACTTTGAGAATGCAAAACGGCTGTATGAGGAGGCGGGATATGCGCTTCCGCAGCTGGTATTCTGGAATGTGGCCAGCCGCAGAAAGCAGCTGCCGGTGACGATGCACGAGACGGGGGCAGCGCTGGTGTCGGGCTGCACGCCCCGGCTGTTTTCGATGGTAGCAGGAGATCTGATGGACCCCTACGCCCTGATGATGGAGATTCTGGGCGGGGAGCGATATGAGAAGATAGCGGCGTAGCTTTGCTGCGCCGGAAAGGCGTGGTGAAGATGATTGAGATTAAGGGGAAGTTTAATACCGCAAAGTGCTACGCTTCTGTCCTGGAGGAGCAGGCGGCAGCGCAGATCCGGCTTGTCTGTGATCAGGAGGCATTTGCACAGAGCCAGATCCGCATCATGCCGGATGTGCATGCCGGGATGGGATGCACCATCGGCACAACCATGACCATCACCGACAAGGTAGTGCCTGGGATGGTCGGGGTGGATATCGGCTGCGGCATGGAGACGGTGGTTCTTGGCGATAAGGAGATGGATTTCGGAAAGCTGGATGCGCTTATCCGGGCGGAGATTCCGTCCGGGCAGGAGATAAGAAAGGTACCGCATCCCCTGCAGTTGGAGGTGGATCTCCGGGAGCTTAAGTGCTATGAGCATATCAATACAGCCCGGGCCGAGCGGAGTATCGGAACCCTGGGAGGCGGAAACCACTTTATCGAGGTGGACAGGGATGAGGAGGGAAGACTCTATCTTGTGGTTCACTCGGGAAGCCGGAATCTCGGGACCCAGGTGGCGAAGTTCTACCAGGAGGAGGGCTGGCGGATTCTCTGCGGCTGCGGGTACCGGCAGATCGGGGAAATGATGGAGAAGCTCAAGGCAGAGGGCCGGTTTCAGGAAATTCAGCCTGCTATCGATGCCATGAAGAAAAGGCAGGAGAGCTTTGTCGGCGTGCCGAAGGAGCTGGCCTATGTGGAAGGGGAGTTTTTCCGGGACTATATCCATGACATGAAGCTTACCCAGCACTACGCACGGCTTAACCGGCAGGCCATGACGGAGGTGATTCTCCGGGGGATGGGGCTTACGGAGGCGGAGCGATTTACCACCATTCATAATTATATCGACACGGATTCCATGATTCTCAGAAAGGGCGCCGTGTCGGCGAAGGCGGGGGAAAAGCTCTTAATTCCCATCAATATGCGGGATGGAAGCCTCATCTGCATCGGAAAGGGGAATGCGGACTGGAACTGTTCCGCGCCCCACGGTGCAGGCCGGCTGATGAGCAGACGGCAGGCGGCAAGGGAGCTTTCCATGGAGGAGTTTAAGGCGTCCATGGAGGGGATTTTTACCACCTGCGTGGAGAGAAAGACCCTGGATGAGTCGCCGATGGCCTATAAGTCCATGGAGGATATCGTGGAGAATATCGGGCCGACGGCGGAGATTGTGAAGGTGATCCGGCCGGTGTATAACTTCAAGGCGGCAGAATAAGCAGCATGTATGCATGTATGCAGGGGAGTGTGTACTCCCCTGCTTTTATGTTATAATTATCAAGATAAGTTTCTGCTTAAAGATCGAATGGAGATAACGGTATATGAATCCTAAGAAAGTTCTGTTGCTGATGAACAGCCACGCCGGGCTCGGTGCCGCGGGCGCGAAGCTTTTTGATATTGTGCGTTATCTGACGGTGGACGGATGTGAGGTGACGGTGTATCCGCTGCTGAAGAACGGGGCCATGAGCTCGGAGGAGATCCTCCGGACCAGGGGCTCTAACTTTGATGTGATTGCCTGCTACGGCGGGGACGGGACCCTGAACCGCACGATTTCCGGTATGCTCGCTGCGGGACTTACGAAGCCGCTGGGCTTTTTCCCGGGCGGCAGTACCAATGATTTCGCGAAGAGCATCGGCCTGGGGTCAGATCTGTCGATACAGTGCGCGGCAGTGGCGGGGACGAATGCATTTGCCCATGACATCGGCAGGTTTAATGATAAGTATTTTAATTATGTGGCGGCGTTCGGCGCGTTTACCCAGGTAAGCTATCAGACAAACCAGTCGGTAAAGAATGCCCTGGGGTACTGGGCCTATGTCCTGGAGACCATCCATTCTCTGCCGGAGAGCGTGAGCTCCCGGTGTCACATGCGCATTGAGCACGACGGACAGGTGGAGGAGGGAGATTACCTGTACGGCGCCATTTCCAATTCCAGGTCGGTCGGCGGACTCAGCACCGCCCTGATGAAGGATGCCGTGCTGGATGACGGACTGTTTGAGGTCATGCTGGTGTCGGCGCCGGAAAATATAGTGGAGGTCGGAGAGCTTCTTTCTACATTTGCCTCCGGAAACATCGATAACCAGCATGTGAAGCTGTTTACGGCATCGAAGCTGCACATTGAGTCAAAGGATCAGGTTCCGTGGACCTTGGACGGGGATTTCGGCGGCGCACCTGCGGTGGTTGAGTTTTCTGTCCTGCCGAAGGCTGTGCAGATCCTTGTGCCGTAAGGGTTCTTAATAGATTCTTTATTTGCATCTGCCTGTAATACAGAGTATACTGCTATGTTGTGACCGCAACCCCCATCGAGAGTGCAGGAGGACGCGGCATTGCCGGGCGGCGGATTGGGACGTCCGGAAGAGATGATACAGCATAGAAGGAGACTTTAGCAGATGAAAAAGAATATCATGAAGAATACAGCGGCGAAGGCCGTTCTTGCAGCGGGCGTTCTTGCCATGGCTGTGTGCGCCGGATGCCAGAGTAAACAGCCGGCGGAGACAACCGCAGCTGCGGAGAGCACAGAAGCAGCCGGAGAGACAGCAGCTGCAGATTACCGGAAGCCGGAGACATATGCGCTGGAAGAGATGGGCACCGGCAAGCTCATCGATTATGACAACATGACGGTGGATCTGGTGAAGAACGAAGAACCCACCGAGACCGATGTGGACGAGTACATTTCCCGTCTGCTTTCCGCAAATCCGAAGGAGATTACAGACCGGCCGATCGCGGACGGCGATACTGCCAATATCAATTATAAGGGCAGCATCGACGGCGAATATTTTGAGGGCGGTACCGCAGATGCCCAGAACCTGGTCATCGGAAGCCATACCTTCATTGATACATTTGAAGAGCAGCTTATTGGCGCAAAGCCGGGCGATGACGTGGAAGTGCATGTAACATTCCCGGAGAATTACGGTGCGGAGAATCTGGCCGGAAAGGCGGCGCTGTTTGAGGTTCATGTCAACAGCATCAAGGGCACGCCGGAGCTGGATGCAGAGTTTGTGAAGGCCCATTCCGAGGCGAATTCCGCGACAGTGCCGGAGTTCCGTCAGGAGATCATGGATAAGCTGATCGCCGAGAATACGGCCAGCAATATGCAGAAGGCCGGGTACAGTGCCATGACCCAGATCATGGAGGAGTCTGACCTTCAGCCGGCACCGGAGTTTGTGGACAGCGTTTTGGCAGAGCAGATGGAGGACCTGAATGCTGACCTTGCGATGTACGGCGTGACCATGGAGGATTATCTCAGCCGGATGAATCAGACACAGGAGGAGTTTGACGAAGAGCTCCGGACCCAGTCTGAGGAGATGGCAAGGTACTATATGGTCTACGGCCAGATCGCGAAGGATAAGAATATCGAGGTCAACGAGAATTCTCTGAATCTGCTGCTGGCAGAGTATGAGAAGATGTACGGTCCGGGCGTTGTGACCGTCGAGACGCTGAACCAGGAGTACGGCGAGGATGTGGTGCAGCAGATTGCTCTGGAGATGGAGATTACCAAGTATATCGGCGAGCATGTGAATATCAATTACATGACGCAGGAAGAGTATGATGCGGCGCATCCTGCGGAGACGGAAGCTGCGGAGTCCGGCGCGGAAGAGAGCACTGCGGCGGATGCTGCGGCAGAGACTGAGGCTGAGGAGTCTGCGGAGAGCAAGGCGGAGTAAATTTTTCTGCAGAATAGAGCAATATCAGAGTGGGTCAGCCGGTTTTTTACGGCTGACCTGTTCTTTTACAAAGTCTGTCATAATTTTATAAAATATTTATTTGAAATTATGACAAGGCGAATATATACTATACATATCAAAGAAAGAAGGAGGTCACCATGGAGGCGATCTACGAAAAGCTGAAGGCTGTAAGAGAAGCTTCGGGTCTGCGTCAGGGGCAGATTGCGGAGTTTCTGGGTGTTACTCAGACGTATATTTCGAAGATAGAATCCGGAGAACGGACACTGACCGTCGACCAGCTGGAAAAACTTGCGGGGCTGTATGGATGCAGTCTTGCAGCCTTTGAAGAAGAAACTCCTGTGACACCGATGACGCTGGCATTTCGTGCGCAGGATGTGGGGCAGGCTGATTTGGAAGCTATTGCAGAAATCGGACGGATTGCAGCTAACAGCCGGTTTATGGCAGAACTCTTAGGAGAAACAGATGATTGATAAACTGGAACTTAACACGAAAGCGCAGGAACTTCGTGAACTGCTTGGGGAGGATGTAAACTCACCCGTTGATATTTTTTCACTGACGCAGCAGATAGAGGGACTCACGCTCGTATTCTATCCGCTCGGACAGAGTATCAGCGGAATGTGCATCCGAACGAATGGCGTGAAGCTGATTGCTGTGAATTCTCTCATGTCATATGGCAGACAGAGGTTCTCACTGGCCCACGAATTATATCACCTGTATTATGATGAATCCCGTGGTTATAATGTCTGTTCAAAAAGTTTTGACCCGAAGAATGATACGGAGAAGTGCGCAGACCAGTTTGCTTCCTATTTCCTTGCTCCATACAGGTCCATGCGGATGGCAGTTAAACGGGTCTGCGGGGAGAGAAAGCCCAGGATGGGCGATATCGTAGCTTTGGAACAGTATTTCGGGATGAGTCATCAGGCGATGATGTGGCGTCTGATATCCGAGAAAATTGTTGCCAGAGAAGAGGCGGATGTATTCGGTTCGGGCGTGATGGCAGCAGCAAGGATGCTGGGATATGATGATAAGCTGTACCGGCCGCTTGCGGTGGATGCGCAGAAACGAACTTATGGACACTATATTAAGCAGGTAGAAGCGCTCAGAGAACAGGAACTGGTTTCGGGGGGAAAGCTGGATGAACTTCTGCTGGAGGCATATCGGGATGACATAGTATTTGGAGATGAGGAAGAACCGGGGGGAGATGCGGTTGACTGATGCTTATTTTTTCGATACAGACTGCCTGTCGGCATTTCTGTGGATTCATGGGGAGAGTATACTGGCAAAGCTATACTCCGGAAGAATCATTTTGCCGGCACAGGTTTATGAGGAACTGAAGTTTGTGCCGCATCTGCTGAAGCGGGCAGATGCCATGAAAACTGCCGGAGATCTTGCTGTTGAGAGTATGGAAGTGAGTTCAGCAGAGTATCGGGATTATGTCATGATGATAAGTTCACCTGAGGAAGGAATGCGAATCATAGGTAAAGGTGAGGCTGCAGGAATTGCTATGGTGAAAGCACGAGGGGGCATTCTGGCCAGTAATAATCTACGGGATATTGATTCCTACGTCAAAAAATATGGTTTACGGCACATAACAACAGGTGATATCCTTAAGGAGGCAATGAAGACTGGAATTATTACCGAGGCGGAGGGCAATGAGATTTGGTCAGGCATGCTTCGGAAAAAAAGAAAGCTTCCGGCATCTTCATTTACAGAATATCTGAGAGGCAGATGAAGCCTTATTATCAGAATGGGTTGGTTGAGGAAAGGTGATTCTTATGAAATACGATTATCTGGTAGTTGGTGCAGGTCTATACGGCGCGGTGTTTGCCCATGAGGCGAAGGCAGCGGGCAAGAGTGTTCTTGTGATTGACCGTCGTCCGAACATTGCAGGCAATGTTTATACGGAGGACTGCGAAGGCATCCATGTGCATAAGTATGGAGCCCATATCTTCCATACGAATAACCGTGAGGTGTGGGAGTATGTGAATCGCTTCGCGGAGTTTAACCGGTTTACGAATTCCCCGGTGGCGAATTATCACGGAGAACTGTATTCTCTGCCCTTTAATATGTACACCTTCAATAAGATGTGGGGCGTGGTGACGCCGGAGGAAGCGGCCGCCAAGATTGAGGAGCAGAAGAAGGCGGCAGGAATCACAGAGCCGAAGAATCTGGAGGAGCAGGCTATCAGCCTTGTAGGTACGGATATCTATGAGAAGCTGGTGAAGGGCTACACCGAGAAGCAGTGGGGACGTCCCTGCACGGAGCTTCCGAGCTTCATTATCCGGAGACTGCCGGTGCGCCTGACCTTTGACAATAACTATTTTAACGCTCTGTTCCAGGGTATCCCCATGGGCGGCTACACCAAGATGGTGGCCAATATGCTGGAGGGCATTGAGGTCCGTCTGGGTGAGGATTATCTGGAGAAGAAGGCGGAGTATGACGCCATGGCGGACAAGGTGGTTTACACCGGTGCCATCGATGCGTATTTCGATTATAAGCTGGGTGCGCTGGAGTACCGTTCTGTCCGCTTTGAGACGGAACTTCTGGACAAACCCAATTTCCAGGGCAATGCTGCAGTGAACTATACCGACCGCGAGACCCCGTGGACCCGTATTATCGAGCACAAGTGGTTTGAGTTTGGCAAGGATGATGAGGGCAATGACCTGCCGAAGACTGTTATCAGCCGCGAGTACAGCTCGGAGTGGAAGCCGGGTGATGAGCCCTACTATCCGGTGAATGATGAGAAGAATGGTGCCCTGTACCAGCAGTACAAGGCACTGGCCGAGGGCGAGAAGAACATCATCTTCGGCGGCCGTCTCGGCGAGTACAAGTATTATGATATGGATGCGGTTATCGCGTCGGCACTGGAGATGTGCAGAAAAGAGCTGAGATAAGTTCGGAACGGAATATCGGATTCTATGGAACCTCCTGCAGGGGCAACTCTGCGGGAGGTTCTTTTTCTCATAAAACAAGGACCTCCAGATCAAATTTATTGCAGAAAATAATTTAACGGGATATGCGGCAAAAAACCTACTTTAGTTGGTAGCGGCAGTGGCTGATTTTTGTCATAGTGTATTTGAGAGATATCGGACTTGCGGGGGGACAGGAGTTTTGATACAGGAAGAGAATGGAAACCTGGTGATAATGGGAGGAGGAGAGAAACTATGAAGAGAATGCGTTTTTCAGCATTGTGGCTTGCGGTAATGCTTTTTGCCGCGACACTGCTTTCGGCCTGCGGAGGCGGCAGCAGTGTCCGGGCGGATACGGAACTGGAAGGACATTACATCGCCGTGGTCGGGGAGATGATGGGCATGGCCCTGACGGGCGATGACCTGTCGGGCTTTGCTTTTGACCTCGAGAGCGGCGGAAAGGGAACGATCACGGTAGACGGGGAATCGCACGGCATCAAATGGCAGAACGATGACAGCACGGTGACGATTACGGTGGATAAGACAGACATCGTGGGAACGCGGAAAACGGATGCATTTACCATGGAAAACATGCTGAATATGGGGATGGATCTGACCTTCGCGAAGGAAGGAACCGAGGCGGCAAAGCCGGATGCATACATTCCGGAGAAGGATAAGTTTATGCTTGGGGACTGGCAGTCCGACGGCGTCGCTGATGTGCTCGGCAACCCGGTGGAGGATATGGCGGATGACGCGCTGCAGCTCACCTTTACCGGAGATTACCAGGTGAAGGTCACGCTGAATGGCGAGGACAAAGGCACCTACAAGTGGTCGAATCTGAGCAGCTGGGGCAATGTGGATGACGATTCCTTCAAGCTGAGCTGGGATATCCAGGAGGATGGCCTGGAGGTCACTTACAACAACGCAGAAGGCTATTATGTGTTCCACTGCCCGAAGGACGGTGCCTCCGGCGGTTCTTCCGGCGGAGCGGATGCTGCGGGAGCAGCGGCGGCAGGAGCTGCGGCAGCCGATGGGCAGGAAGCGGAGACGGAGGATCCCATCGAAGCAGAGCTTGCGGCGCAGAAGGAAAGTGCCGGTTCGGGGAAATCTTCTTCCGGAAATGCCGGGGAAGAAGCGCCGGATGTCATCGTGACTATGCCGGAAGTGAACAAGAAGGCCGGTTCCGGACCCCGCTATGACTACTGGAATGGTGACTGGTACGGCTTCTGGTATGCGGAAGGCGGCACCGGAGATTATGAGGGCTTTGACAGCAAGGCCTGGGACTGCTGCGCGAAGATTGAGGTCTATGAGGATGACACGGCACGGCTTACGCTTTGGGACAGCGACGGATCCCTGCAGTATCCGCTTGCGATCGTGGATATGTCCCTGGGCGGCGGTCTGACCGAAGCGGGGACTCTCAAGTCGGAGGAAGGAAAATTCTGGCTGGAGGAGGTCAATGTGCATCATGCGGACTGGATGGCGGATCCGGGGGCTTCCGAGGTGTCGGACTTCGACCATATGATTGCCATTGAGGGCGGCAAGTATGAGGATGAAGCGGGTGACTTTCGGTACACTATCTACCTCCGCCCCTGGGGGATGGACTGGAGCGACGTGAAGAAGGAAGATGACTGGTATCTGCCGACAAGTTATGACAGCTGGTATGTGGGCATCAAGGATCAGAAGATGCCGGATAAGATGGAGTAAATAAGGCAGGATTAAGAATTGGTAAAGCTTTCGCCGGGGCAGACGCCCCGACGTTTTGCTGTGCATTCGCTGGTCGGAATCTTTCCGGGGTGTTGATGACCATAAAGATACATCAACAAGCCTTTTCCTGGATGATTTTTGGCTAGCCTGAATCCTGGCATGCAGGGAAAGACCAAAAAGATGAATCTATAAGAGAAAGCGACCGAGAGAAATAAAAAACGGGATATCGCGGCGATATCCCGTTTGCCTGTATCTGATATTGTGTTGAAACGAAAGTTAGTTCACCACATCCAGGAATGCCACAACGATGGCACTTCCGAGGATGAGGGAGCCGATGATATCGGTGAACCAGTGGACGCCGGCGAGGAGCTTGGCGCCGATGGTGAGGATCATGAGAGCTTCCAGCGCGATGCGGACGATTTTCTGCTTCTGTTTGTCCCGGATGCGCAGCTGTGCTTCGATGATGGCGGTCAGCGCGACGGTGACGGCGAGAAGCGTATGGGAGGAAGGATAGGAGGCGGCCAGCTCTCCGTCTTCCAGTACCGGCCGGTAGTTGATGACCAGCTTCTCGAAGATGACGTAGAGAACCAGGTCGGCGGCGTAGACAGCGCCGAGGGCCAGGATATCATGGTCAACGCGGCTGATGCTTCTCCGCTCCCAGAGCTGCTTTGCGCCGAGGAAGGCAAAGAAGGCAGCGACCAGTAAGAGCAGGATGCCGGTCACCTTGGCGATCATGTCCCAGGTGGGATTCTCCGGAAAGGTGCGGGCGACAAAACCATTCAAAGCGGCGAAACCGACTTTTGTGCCCAGAGGCCCGATGGACTGAATGTCCACAATCAGGAGAAGCAGTGTGAAAACAACAAATGCAGCCATAAGCACCAGGGCTGTGGTATAATGATTCTTGTGATTCTTCATGGAAGGAACCTTTCTCATAGGATGAATTCTTATCGGTATATTACAACGAAATCGGCCGGTTGGCAAATGTATCATTCTGTAGGGCCGGCTGCTGCGGTGATTATTTTGAGAATGCGGGAGATGTGAGATGAGAGATAAGAAATATCTGTCGGCGGTGCTTCTCGGTGCGGCACTTCTGCTGGTGATGACGGTTGTTAGAATAACCATGGCCGGACCGGCGGATGAACTGCTTCCGGAGAATTCTTCTTACGTGAGCGGGAGCAGTGCAGCCGGCAACGGGACAAATGGCAGCGGTAAAGGAACGAAGTCCCTGGTGAATCCTTCCGGGGAAACTCTGGAGACCAGGTTTTCTGTGCCTTCGGGATATGTGAGAGTCCCGGCAGAGGCGGGGAGTCTGGGAGCATTTCTCAGAAGTTATCCTATGAAGCCGGACGGCAGCCCGGTGCTTCTGTATGACGGAAGAGAGCGGGGAACTGAGGACCATGCGGCAGTATTTGCCATGCATCTGGAACCGGTCGATGAGCAGCAGTGCGCCGACTCGGTGATGCGGATTTTTGCCGAGTATTTCCGGGCGACGGGGCAGGAGGACCGGATTAAGTTTCACTTTGTGAGCGGTTTCCTCTGTGACTGGAATACCTGGAAGCAGGGCTACCGGGTAAGTGTTTCCGGCAATGATGTCAGCTGGGTGAAGAAGACAGGACCGGACAGCTCCGATGAGTGCTTCGAGCGGTATCTGACGATGGTATTTGCCTATGCGAGTACATTGTCCATGGGAAAGGAGTCGGTGCCGATTGCGCTTTCCGAGCTGCAGATCGGTGACGTATTCCTCCGGAGCGGCGCACCGGGCCATGTGACCATGGTGGTGGACATGTGCGAAAAAGACGGGAAGAAAGCCTTCCTTCTGGCGCAGGGCTACATGCCGGCCCAGGAGTTCCATGTGCTGAAGAACCTGCGGCATCCGTCAGATCCGTGGTACTATGAGGATGAGGTGGTATATCCCTTCGAGACGCCGGGGCAGACCTTTGCGGAGGGGACGCTTAGGAGGATGGAGTATTAGATGTGAGCGTAATGACAATGTATTGACAATAGACGAATAATTATGTACAATGTTTGCGAATATTTACGGAGAGGAGGTGTATATCATGGCGACTACAAATTTGAATATTAGAACAGATAAGGAAATAAAGGATCAGGCTGACAAGATTTTTTCGGAGCTTGGATTGAGTATGACTACGGCTATCAATATATTCCTCAGAACAACGATTAGAGAAAACGGAATTCCTTTTGCATTAAAGCTGGATGTGCCAAATGAAACGACAGCAGCTGCAATCAAAGAGGGGAGGCGTATCGCTTCGGATAGCAGCATAAAAGGTTATACAAATATGAAGGATCTTAAAGCGGCACTGGACATATGAAGTATGAGGTAAAATTTACAAATCAGTTTAAGAAGGATGTTAAGCTGGCGAAGAAACAGAACAAAAAGCTTGATAAACTGTTTGAGGTTATAGGTATTCTTGCAGAGGGAGGCGAACTCGATGCAAAATATCGGGACCATGACCTGTCTGGTAATTATAAAGGGACAAGAGAATGCCATATCGAGCCGGACTGGCTTTTGATATATGAGATTCGTGATGCAGTACTCGTGCTTATGCTTTACCGCCTCGGAACACATTCAGAACTGTTTGGTTAAAAAGGAGAAACATGTCCGAACTGACTTTCCGGAACGCAGAGGAGCAGGACTGCGGAAAAATCCTGTATTTTATAAAGCAGCTTGCCGTCTATGAAAAGATGGAGGACCAGGTGGTGGCCACGGAGGAGATTCTCCGGGAATGGATTTTTGAGAAGAAAAAGGCGGAGGTGATTTTCGGATGCCTTGACGGGAAGGAGATTGGCTTTGCTGTCTTTTTCCATAATTTTTCTACTTTCCTTGGCCGTGCCGGAATCTATCTGGAGGATTTGTTTGTCCTTCCGGAATACCGGGGAGGAGGCTTTGGCAAAGCATTTCTTGTGAAACTGGCGGAAACTGCGCTGGAACGGGGATGCGGAAGGCTCGAGTGGGCATGTCTTGACTGGAACGAGCCAAGTATCGAGTTTTATAAATCCCTGGGGGCTGTGCCGATGGATGACTGGACGGTCTACCGGGCGGATGGGGAGACGATGCGGAAGATGGTGGCCGGGAATAAACGGTAGTTTTCGTGTGTGTAAAAGGCGGGGAGATGAGGCCTGTTTAGGCCGTCATCTCTCCGCCTTCTGTAAGTCTCAGAGGGACGAGCGCTGGGGGATTTAGTTCAGATAACCTGCAGTGGAGAGATACCGGTCGCCGGTATCGGGCAGCAGGACCACGATGGTTTTGCCTGCATTCTCCGGGCGCTTTGCCACCTGGATGGCGGCAGTGAGGGCTGCGCCGGAGGAGATGCCGACCAGGAAGCCTTCTTTTCTGGCAACCTTGCGGCCGGTTTCGTAGGCGGCGTCATTTTCCACCGGGATAACTTCGTCGATGACGGATTTGTCTAAGGTATCGGGAATGAAGCCCGCGCCGATGCCCTGAAGCTTGTGGGGACCGGGCTTTCCGCCGGAGATGACAGGGGATCCTGCCGGCTCCACGGCGATGACTTTCACATCGGCTTTCTGGTCTTTCAGATATTTTCCGGTGCCGGAGAGGGTTCCGCCGGTGCCGACGCCGGCCACGAAGAAGTCGACATCACCTTCGGTATCTTTCCAGATTTCCGGACCGGTGGTCTCGTAGTGAGCCTTCGGGTTGGCCGGGTTCACGAACTGGCCGGGGATGAAGCTGTTCGGGATTTCCTTTGCCAGCTCTTCTGCCTTTGCGATGGCGCCGGTCATGCCTTTGCTGCCGTCGGTCAGAACCAGCTCTGCGCCGTAGGCAGCCAGAAGGTTTCTGCGCTCTACGCTCATGGTCTCCGGCATGGTGATGATGATCCGGTAGCCCTTGGCGGTGGCTACGGCGGCCAGGCCGATGCCGGTATTGCCGCTGGTGGGCTCGATGATGACGGAGTCGGGCTTAAGAACGCCTCTTGCCTCGGCATCTTCGATCATTGCCTTTCCGATGCGGTCTTTGACGCTGCCGGCAGGATTGAAGTACTCGAGCTTGGCGAGAATACGGGCGTTCAGGCCTTCTGCCTTCTCGATGCCGGTGAGCTCCAGAAGCGGGGTATTGCCGATGAGTTCGGTGATGCTCTTGTGAATAGCCATAAGGAAACCTCCTGGGATTAATGTCTCGCAAGGCTGCAGGGCACGACCTGCGAGCATGTGCTGTATTGTGTATTGGCATGCAGTATTTTCGGGCCGGAAAGTAATACACATAAAACATAGTGAATTAGTTGGTATTAAGATACACCCCAGATGGAAGGTTGTCAAGAAAAAAATATTCATCGGACAAACTTTTGTGATATGATGTTCTAAAACGAGTAATTCGATAGGTAATTGTCTGAAACAGAGCCTGCAGGAAAACTGCCGGTTCCGTGCAGAATGGGGATAGGTATCAATGGAAATCAACCGGCGGGAGATTTACCGCTATCTGGGGATAAAACCGAATATGGAACCGGATGCGGCGACCGAAAAGCTGGCGGAGGAGTGTATCTGGGAGCTTTTGGAGAAGTGCCGGCCGAGGGCGTATGCCCGGTGGTTTCCGCTGCGGGTGTGCAGTGCGTCGGGTGCAGTGGAGACGGTTGACATCGGGGCAGCAGGCGCTGGGAAGGCACAGGATGCCTCGGATTCGCTGCTCCTGGATTTCTCCTGCTTTCAGGTGCGGAGCCGGAGTCTGTTAAGGAACCTTCAGGACTGCAGTGAGGTGATTCTCTTTGCGGCCACCATCGGCGAGGGAGCGGACCTTCTGGCCAGAAAGTATGGACGCATCAATGTGGCGAAGGCGGTGGTGATGCAGGCGGCCGCTGCGGCGATGATTGAGGCCTTCTGCGATGAGGAGAATGAAAAGCTTCGGGCGGAGGCCGCGGAGAAGGGCCTGTATCTAAGACCCAGGTTCAGCCCGGGATACGGGGATTTTTCTTTAAATCATCAGCGGGATTTTGCAAGGGTTCTGGAGATGCAGAAGACGGTGGGGATTACGCTCACCGAGTCTCTGCTGATGCTGCCGTCTAAGTCAGTGACGGCGGTGATTGGAGTGAGTAAGCAGGATGCCCGGTGCGTGCTTTCCGGGTGCGAGAGCTGCCGGAATGCGGGATGTGCATTCCGGAGATGATTGGATTTTGAGGAAGCGGCTGACGGCAGGTGCATGGTCGGCATGGGAGTGCGGACAGAATGATCGAGGTGCGGATATGGATATTCGGGATGAGCTGAAGAGACGGATTCTGATCTTTGACGGCGGCATGGGAAGTCTTCTGCAGGCGGCGGGGCTTAAGCCCGGCGAGCTGCCGGAGACCTGGAACCAGCTGCACCCGGAGGTGGTGCGGGGAATTCACCTGGACTATCTGAACGCCGGGGCGGATATCATTAATACGAATACCTTCGGGGCGAACCGCTTAAAATACGGCGAGAAGCTTCCGGAGATTGTCCGGGCTGCGGCGGTCAATGCCAAATGGGCGGTGCAGAAGGCGGGGCGAGGCCTGGTTGCCCTGGACCTGGGTCCCACGGGAAGACTGCTTCGTCCCATGGGCGACCTGGACTTTGAGGAAGCTGTGGATATCTATGCCGAGGTGGTGAAGGAAGGCGTTCGCTGCGGCGTGGACCTTATCCTCATCGAGACCATGAGCGATATGTATGAGCTGAAGGCGGCGGTGCTGGCGGCGAAGGAAAACTCCGACCTGCCGGTTATGGCGACGGTGATATTTGACGGGTCAGGGAAGCTCCTGACCGGCGGAACGCCGGAATCCATGGTGGCGCTCCTGGAGGGCCTGCGGGTGGATGCCCTGGGCATCAACTGCGGCCTGGGCCCGGTGCAGATGCTGCCGATTGCCGAAAAGCTGGTGAAGTATGCCTCCATACCGGTGATTGTCACCCCGAATGCCGGACTTCCCCGAAGCGAGAATGGAAAGACGGTCTATGATATCGGGCCGGAGGACTTTGCCCTGGCCATGAAGGATATCCTGAAGGCAGGCGTTTCCATGGTGGGCGGCTGCTGCGGCACGACCCCGGCCCATATTGCGGCTCTCAAAGAGGTCGTGAAGGGGAGACATGCGCCTGCCGTGACGGAGAAGAGTTTTTCCATGGTGACCAGTTTTGCCGGTGCCGTGGAATTCGGGAAGGAGCCGATCCTTATCGGCGAGCGGATCAATCCCACCGGAAAGAGCCGGTTCAAGAAGGCCCTTCTGGAGCGGGATATGGAATATATCCTGGGCGAAGGCATCGCCCAGCAGGAGGCCGGGGCTCACATTCTGGATGTGAACGTGGGACTTCCGGGCATCGATGAGCCGCAGATGATGGAGGATGTGGTGCGGGAGCTGCAGTCGGTGACGGAGCTGCCGCTGCAGATTGATACCTCTGATGTGCGGGCGCTGGAGAGAGCTCTGCGCATCTATAACGGAAAACCGCTCATCAATTCGGTGAACGGCAAGAAGGAATCCATGGACGCGGTTTTCCCGCTGGCGGCGAAGTACGGCGGTGTCATCGTGGCCCTGACTCTTGATGAAGACGGAATCCCGGAGACGGTGGAAGGACGGATTGCCATTGCGGAGAAGATTTACAGGGAGGCCGAAAGGTACGGCATCCGCCGGAAGGACATCCTGGTGGATGCCCTCTGCATGACCATCAGCTCCGAGGAGAGGGGCGCCATCACAACGCTGGAGACCGTGCGGCGGATTCATGAGGAGTACGGCGGCGGCACGATTCTCGGCGTTTCAAATATTTCCTTCGGCCTGCCGAAACGGGAGTATGTGAATGCGGTATTTTTTACCATGGCGATGCAGAACGGGCTCTCCGCAGCCATCATCAATCCGAATAATGCGGCGATGATGCGGTCTTACCGCGGCTTCCGGGCGCTGATGGCGCAGGATGCGCACTGCAGCGACTATATCCGGGTGTACAGCGCCGAGGCGGAGGCCGAGAAGGCGGAAGCGGAGCGCAGAAAACTTTCCGGAAGCCCGGATCCGTCGGGCCATGCAGCCGGCGCAGGCACAGCAGCAGGCGCTGCCGGCCTGGCTGGTGCGGGCGGGACCGGTGCTGCCGGAAAAGAGGGCGGAGACATTGTCCAGAATGGTGATCGCGGCCTTGTCCGCGCCGTGGAGCGGGGGCTTCGGGACCAGGCGGCGAAGGCCGCAGAGGAGGTGCTTTCTTCGGAGGATCCGCTTTCTGTCATCAACCGCTATATGATTCCTGCCCTGGATACGGTGGGCAGGCGGTTTGAGGAGGGCACCCTCTATCTGCCGCAGCTTCTCATGAGTGCGGACGCGGCGAAGGCGGCCTTTGATGTGATTAAGGCACGCCTCGGCGATGCCGGCGAGGGCGCTGCCAAGAAGGGCAGCATCATTCTCGCCACGGTGGAGGGCGATATTCACGACATCGGCAAGAATATCGTGAAGGTGCTGCTGGAGAATTACAGCTTCGAGGTCATTGACCTGGGGAAGGACGTGGCGCCGGACCGCATCGTGGAAGAGGCGGTGTTGCGGCATATCCGGCTGGTGGGACTCTCGGCCCTCATGACCACCACGGTGCCCGCCATGGAGGAGACAATAAAGAAATTGCGAAATGAGGCGCCATGGGTTAGAATAATGGTGGGAGGAGCGGTTCTGACCGCGGATTACGCGGAGAAAATCGGTGCGGACTGCTACTGCCGCGACGGGATGGCGTCGGTTAATTATGCACAGAAAGTTTTTGAACAGGCGGAGTAATATTTTGTAAACTTCGTCATATAAATTGGCTTACGGATACAGTGTACGGGAATGACCGGAGATGCTATACTTTTTCCGGATGGAAAACCAGCAGGATTCCGGTCTCCCCGCGGCATTTCATGTATATGCCTGACGGCGAAGGGGGAGGAATTATGCTTAGCAGAGAGATTACTGTAATTAATCCGACAGGGCTGCATCTTCGGCCCGCTGGTCTTCTTGCTGCGACTGCGATGAAGTTTTCGAGCAGCATCATCATCAAGCACGAGAACAAGACCATCGATGCCAAGAGTGTCATCAACGTGATGGCGGCGGGCATCAAAAAGGGAATGACGGTGACTCTGATCTGTGACGGCGCCGATGAGGACAAAGCGATGGCGAAGCTGACGGACCTCATTGAGAGCGGACTCGGCGAGTTGACCACCAGATATTAATCATTATTTTTCAATATTTTTTAGCAGAGTAGGGGTGTCAGCGTAAGGAATGCGGAGGAATCCGCCATTCCGCAGTGCCGGCAGAACAGGGAGTTGTCTGCCGGACAAGAACGGCCTGAAGGAATCTTCCGTTGCGGCATGAGCCGGACCGACGGAGGATATGTCAGGAACCCGCATGTTTGACATTCCGCATCCCGCTGCAAGAAAGAGACCAATCTCCTTCTGCGCGGAAGCTGTGCAGAAGGAGATTTTTTATGCAAGCTATTCTGGATCTCTATCGTGCATCTTTTGCGGAACTGAAAAAGATCAAGTCTGTGACGCTCACCGCCATGCTGATGGCGCTGTCCGTGATTCTCGGGTATTTTACCATCGAGGCGGGACCGTACCTGAAGATCGGGTTCAGCACGCTGGTCAATCAGTTCGTCTGCTTCCTGTTCGGGCCGGTGGTCGGCATCATCTACAACGGCCTGCTGGATATCCTCAAGTACATGGTGAAGCCGACGGGGCCATTTTTCCCGGGATTTACCCTGAATGCCATGCTGGCGGGGCTGATCTACGGCACCATCCTGTACCGGAAAAAGCTTTCCTTCGGACGGGTGCTCTGCGCGGAGTTTCTCGTATGTCTTGTCTGCAACGTGATTCTTAACACCTGGATGCTGTCCTTCCTGTACGGCAAGGGCTTTATGGTCCTTCTGCCCGCGAGACTTCTCAAGAATGCCATCCAGTGTCCGGTGAATGCGATTCTGTTCTATCTGATCGTGAGCCGCCTGGAGAAGACCGGGATCCTGAAGGATCTGCGGAAGGTACAGGCATGAGGGCATGGAATTTTCACACCAGCTTCAGATTTCTGTAAGTGAATCTGTATTTACCAAAATCAGGTCGTATGATAGAATTGCTTTATAAGCAAGCTGGAGAACGCCTGCCGGAGATAATCTGTGCAGGCGCTTCGTGATTTCGGAAGCATTTTCCAGTGAAAGCATACGGATAATTGACGTGAGGTTTGACAATGAGTGAAAAGGTAAATGAGCGCGGCCACCGCATTCCCCAGCCGGACCCGGCGAATTTTCTCGCCCCGCTGGATGAGAAGAGTTCGGTAAAGAAGGTGATCGGCATCGTCAGCGGCAAGGGCGGCGTGGGAAAGTCCCTGGTGACGTCCCTTCTGGCCTGTGCCATGCGGAGAAAGGGCAATAACGTGGGTATCCTGGACGCGGATATCACCGGACCTTCGATTCCGAAGAGCTTCGGTATTCACGGGATGCTGACGGTTGTGGACGGCAGGCTGATGGTTCCCTGTGAGTCGGAGACCGGAATTCATGTGATTTCTTCCAACCTGGTGCTGGAGAATGAGACGGAGCCGGTGATCTGGCGCGGACCCGTGGTGGCCGGCGTGATTAAGCAGTTCTGGACAGAGACTCTGTGGCAGGACATTGATTATATGTTTGTAGACATGCCGCCGGGCACCGGCGATGTGCCGCTGACCGTATTCCAGTCGCTGCCGCTGGCAGGCATTATCGTGGTTACCTCTCCCCAGGATCTGGTGACGATGATTGTGACCAAGGCCGTCAACATGGCGGAAAAGATGAATGTTCCGATCCTCGGCGTGGTGGAGAACATGAGCTACATGGTCTGCCCGCACTGCGGTGAGAAGATTTCTGTTTATGGTGAGAGCCATATTGAAGAGGCCGTGGCGCCCCATGGGCTGCCGGTGCTCGCGAAGATCCCGATTGACCCGAAGGTTGCGGCCATGGTGGATGCGGGCAAGGTGGAGTATGTGGAGGCACCCTGGCTGGATGAGGCCGTTACAGCTGTGGAAAAGGCGTGACAGGCAGGAAATCCTGCCGTATTGCGCCATTGCAGTATCTGAGTATTGACGACAGGAGATATAATGAATAACAATCCGAATCCGAGCGGAGAGCTCAGCCAGGTTGCGATCAATGCGCCGGCGGAGATTGAAGTTCCGGAATCTATGATGGAGTTCGCGCAGCAGTTCCGCGAGAGCATGATGCGTTACAGCTGCGCGATCCGGGAAGTTAAGACGAAACTGGAAGTGCTGAATGACGATCTGTCCGTCCGGAAGTCCCGCAATCCCATCGAGATGCTGAAGTCCCGCGTGAAGCGCCCCGAGAGCGTGGTGGAGAAGCTGCAGCGGCGGGGATTCCCGGTCAGCATCGAGTCCATGGAGAAGAATCTGGATGACGTGGCGGGCGTCAGAGTAATCTGCACGTTTATTGATGACATTTATGACATCAGCCGCATGCTGGCCCTGCAGAGCGACGTGAAGGTGCTGGCGGTCAAGGATTATATCCGCTGCCCGAAGGACAACGGATACCGGAGCTACCACATGATCGTGGAGGTCCCCGTGTTTTTCGCGGACCGGATGCGGCCCATCCGGGTGGAGGTGCAGATCCGCACCATCGCCATGGATTTCTGGGCAAGCCTGGAGCACCAGCTGCGCTACAAGAAGCACCTGGAGATTGAGGACGCCAACGCCCTGGAGAATGAGCTGAAGGAGTGTGCGGAAACCATCGCCGAGACCGACTGGCGGATGCTGGACCTCCGGCAGAAGATTGAAGAGAAGGGCATCATCGAGAAGCTGGATTCCTGGCGGAATCCGTGAAAGTCGCATGAGATTTGAAAGTGCGCTGTATTGAGATTTGAATGAGATTTTTGAGGGAAGGCGGTTCTGCGGAACCGCCTTTCTTGTGGTTATTGGTGTTCTTTTGGCCGGGGGCATCTTTCAGGATGGCCAGAGATGTGGCGGATGCGTCAACAAGCTATCCCGCCGGCGTTCTGGCGGTCGGGTGCATCTTTTTGGGAGGCCAAAGACCTGGCGGATATGTTAACAAGCCAGGTCCCCGGCCGGGGTGAATCTTAATGGTCATCGGCCGCCCGGAAAGATACGCGCCGGCGAAAGAGAGGTAAGTTGGGCGCATCTTAATGGTCACTGGCCGCCCGGAAAGATTCGGGCACGGCGAAGGAAAGGGAAGGAGAGGCAAGTTGGGTGAATCTTAATGGGCATCGCCAGTCCGGAAAGATTCAGGCCGGCGAAGGAGAGGCGAGTTGGGCGCATCCTGGAGGCATTCACGGAAGCTGCAGGATGCAGGAAGCTTAGTACAGGTCCTAATACAGATAGTAATCCATCGCCTCTGTCACCGCAAATCCCGCTTTTTCGTAGAGCCGGACGGCCGAGAGGTTGTCTCCGCTGACATGGAGGAAGACTTTGTTTGTACCGGCGGCCCGGAGGTGCTCCAGGACCAGAGAAAGGGCAGCCCAGCCAAGGCCTTTTCCCCGCAGTTTTTCATCTATCTCAAAGTCATAGAAGCAGGCGGAAGCGCCTTCCTGCAGGGTGCGGCAGAGGCCGGCGTATACGGCAGGCTCTGCCGTATCGGAAACGCAGAAGGTATAGGTCCGTGCCCCGTCTTCTCCCTCATCGACAGCAATAGTGAGCCCCGCGCTTCCGGCGCGGGAAGCTTGTTCTGACCGGGCGCCATGTTCTTTCAGGATGCCGGGATCTTTGGCTGGCGAAGATGAAGCTTGTTTTGTTCCGGCGGTCAGTTTTTTCTCCATCCGGTACTCGGTGGAAAGCTTTTCTGCACCTGCGGCCTCGAGGGCCAGACGGGTTTCTGCATCATCGCTTTTCGCCGGAAGAATCAGGTCCGTGTCGTCGAAAAAGTCTGCGGCCGCATCAAGAAGCTCGGTAAAGAAGCCTCTGCGGCGCAGTTCCGGGGCGGTCATGGCGATGCATTCGACCTCATCGGGGGCTGCGATGGTGGCCAGAACTGCGGCGAGGCGATATCCGTCGGGAAGAGCACAGGCCCCGGAAGGTGCAGAAGTCCCGGGTAGAGCGCAGGTTCCGGCGGAAGCGGAAGAATCCTCACTCCACAGAACCCACACGTCGGTATAGTCTTCCCAGGGAAAGGCCGGGCAGGCATGGTAATTCCTGCAGGCCTCTTCCAGGGCGCGGACAGCCGCAGCCTGGGACTCGGAGAGTTCAGTGATATGCTCTATATGTGTATCTGACATAATAAAATCCTCAGCAGATGTATGTTTGATGGCAGAATTATTATAACCGAATCTGCTGCATAGTGCCAGCCGGCGGGGAAAAGCAGAGCGAAAGCGGCAGATGGCAGCGGGAAAGGGCTGCCTGTGCCAGCCGGAGGGAAGCCTTAAAATCAATCGGTTTTCGGTTGTTCATGGTTTGACATCGTGGTAGAATAAACTTGGTATTTTATGGCCCGTTGTATGGGAGAGAGAATATTATGAATCTTTATGAGGCACTGAATTACAGGCATTCCGTCCGGAAGTATCTGAAAAAAGAAGTGCCGGAAAGCCTGCGAAACCAGATACTGGCTTTTGTGGAGAAGACATCCCGGCTGAATGAGGGGATCAGCATTGAGGCGATCCTTCTGAAGAACGGGGAGAAGGGAGCAGCTATCCTGGGCGCGAAGCCGGATGCCCCCTGGTTTCTGCTGCTGTACTCGGAGGAAGAGGAAGGCTGTGAGCGGAATGCGGGATATATCCTGGAGCAGGTTTCGCTGTATATGACGGTGAAGGGACTCGGGAGCTGCATTCTGGGCGCGGTGAAGCCGCCGGAGAAGAGAAGGGATGGCCGCCGATTTATGGCTATGCTGGCTTTCGGGTATCCGGATGGGCATCTGACGCGTGAGGCGGCATTTGCCAGACGGCTTCCATTGAATAAACTCTGCGTGTTCCGGGAGGAGCCGGGAGAACAGATGAAAACCATCCTCAAGGCGGCCAGGCTTGCGCCCTCGGCGCTGAACCTGCAGCCCTGGCGGTTTGTGGTATATTCCGGGCGCATCTACGTGTTTGCGCTTAACGGCCTGCTGGAAAAGACGGTGGGGCACAAGATGCGCGAACTGAGCATCGGATGCATGCTGAGTCATATCATGCTGGCGGCGGATGAGCTGTGGATGCAGATGGAGACAAGGACGGAGGATTCGCTGCAGACGAAGGTATTCGGCAGCAGCGAGTATGTAGCGACACTGATATTGCAGTAAGAGAAGCAAGTATGCAGCGACACTGATATTGCAGTAAGAGAAGCAAGTATGCAGCAATACTGATATTGCAGTAAGAGAAAGGATATCCCCATGATACAGAAGCTGATTGAGAGAATCAAAGAGACCAAAGCGCCCATCTGCGTGGGACTTGACCCGATGCTTGATTACATCCCGGAGCACATTCAGAAGCGGGGATTTGAAGAGTTCGGCGAGACGCCCGAGGGCGCGGCCCAGGCCATCTGGCTTTACAACAAGGAGATTGTGGATGCGGTGGCGGACCTGATTCCGGCGGTGAAGCCGCAGATTGCCATGTATGAGCAGTTCGGCATTCCGGGACTCGAGGCTTATGAGTCGACGGTGGATTACTGCAGGGACAAGGGACTTATCGTTATCGGCGATGTGAAGCGCGGCGATATCGGCTCCACTTCTGCGGCCTATGCGACAGGCCATCTCGGCCGGGCAAAGATCGGAACCAAGACCTGCCCGGGCTTTAACAGTGATTTCATCACGGTGAATCCTTACCTGGGAACCGACGGCGTGAAGCCCTTCGTGGACCAGTGCAATGAGTTTGACAAGGGCATCTTCGTGCTCGTCAAGACCTCGAATCCTTCCAGCGGCGAGTTCCAGGACCGCCTGATTGACGGAAGACCGCTCTATGAGCTGGTGGCGGACAAGGTGAAGGAGTGGGGCGAGCTTTCCATGGACGGCGAGTACAGCAATGTGGGCGCCGTAGTTGGCGCGACCTATCCGGAGATGAGCAAGGTTCTGCGGAAGCTGATGCCGAAGACATTTTTCCTGGTTCCGGGATACGGTGCCCAGGGCGGTACCGCGGAGGATCTGCAGTACTGCTTCAATGAGGACGGCCTCGGCGCCATCGTGAATTCTTCCCGCGGCATTATCGCGGCCTGGAAGAAGGATGCGTACAAGAAGGACTTTGCGCCGGAAGAATTTGCCAAGGCATCCAGACAGGCCACCATCGACATGATCCGGGACATCAACCGGGTGCTGTAAAGACAGGCCCCGGAATCAGCCGGGTGCTTTACTTAA
>Ga0310695_10003272_pt1 | contig 32219 bp, 18 predicted proteins | sample RumenRJG_04DNA_FD_203882 | JGI IMG/M metagenome (GOLD analysis project Ga0310695, IMG submission 203882) | Bovine rumen microbial communities from Lethbridge, Alberta, Canada - RJG_04 (v2) (version 2) | ecosystem: Host-associated > Mammals > Digestive system > Stomach > Rumen | place: Canada...
TTCTGCCAGTCTTTCATGACTGAACTCTGCAAGCACGTCGGTGCCGACACGGACGTTCCGGCTGGTGACCAGGGTACTGGCGCTCGCGAAATCGGTTACATGTTCGGTCAGTACAAGCGCATCCGCAACGAATTTGTGGGCGTTCTCACCGGTAAGGGCCTCTCTTACGGTGGTTCTCTCGCTCGTACCGAAGCTACCGGTTACGGCCTCTGCTACTTCACTCGCGAAATGCTCAAGGATCTCGCTAACGACTCCTTCCAGGGCAAGACCGTCGTGATTTCCGGTTCTGGTAACGTTGCCCAGTTCGCTTGCCAGAAGGCTACTCAGCTCGGTGGCAAGGTTGTGACCATGTCCGACTCCAACGGCTACATCTACGACCCGAACGGCATCAACCTCGACGTCGTTCTCGACCTCAAGAACGTGAAGCGCGCCCGCATTAGCGAATACGCCAAGCTCGTTCCGGGTTCTGAATACCACGAAGGTTCCAAGGGTGTCTGGACGGTCAAGTGCGATATCGCTCTTCCGTGCGCAACCCAGAACGAACTCGACCTCGAAGGTGCTAAGGCCCTTATCGCTAACGGCGTGAAGGCCGTTGCCGAAGGTGCAAACATGCCGTCTACTCCGGAAGCTATCGAAGCCTTCCAGAAGGCCGGCGTCCTCTTTGGACCTGCCAAGGCTGCTAACGCTGGTGGCGTTGCTACCTCCGGCCTCGAAATGTCTCAGAACTCCGAACGTCTCTCCTGGACCTTCGAAGAAGTGGACAAGAAGCTCGAAGGCATCATGAAGAGCATCTACGCCGCTGCTTCCTCTGCCGCTGTCAAGTACGGCCAGAAGGGCAACCTCGTCATGGGTGCAAACATCGCCGGCTTCCTCAAGGTTGCCGATGCCATGAAGTGGCAGGGTGCGGTGTAATTAAAGGCTGTCATCCCCGGCTTGAATAGCCTGCCCTGAACTTGTTTCAGGGGGGAGCTCCCTTTGAAAAGTCCTCCGGTTTCAAAAACCGGGGGATTTTTTTTGTTTTTTCCCAAAAAAAGGTTAGATTTGTATTGAACAGATATGGGGGATTTTTTGAAATTGCGTTTGTTCAAATTTTTAACCGCATTGGTGTTGTTGCCAATGTCCGTTATGGCCGCATCGTCGGTATGGACCGGCAAGGTGGCGGAAAAGTTCGCTTCGGGTAAGGGCGAACCAATCGATCCGTATGTTATCGAGACGGCAGAACAGTTTGCGCTGATGGCGCAACAGTGCCACCTCGGCGAGTATTTCCGGCTAGACGCAGACATCGTCTTGAACGAGGGCGATGCCAAAGATTGGGCCAAGAACGCCCCCAAGAATACATGGAAAGTCCCCTGCGATACCACCAATCCGGCCAGATTGTATCTGGACGGTGGCGGACATTCTATTAGCGGACTTTATATCAATAGTAAATTGGATTATCGTGGGCTCTTCGGGGTCTTGTTTGGCGGAGTTCAAGACCTTGTTATTAAGAACGCGTATGTCAAGGGCGGTTCTACTGTCGGAACGCTGGCTGGTGCCTATGTCAGCGACAGCTTGGTATTGAGCCGCAATATAATCCAGAATGTTTCTGTAGAAGATGCCATCGTTGAAGGCGTCGATATGGTGGGTGGCCTTGTGGGGACTGCGGGAATGGTTTGGAAAACTGGTGTTCCGCCGCATAATTATAATTATACTGTGAGTCGCCATTCGATTATAGGCCCGTCGATTATAAGGGATGTTTCTGTTACGGGGTCGGTTTCTGGACAAGAGGTCGTGGGTGGTATCGTGGGGCTCTGGCGTGTAGGGGATGCGTTTCCTAATAGGGGTGCGGCGGCGGCGAAAATCTTGAACGTTGTCAACAGGGCATCTGTCAAGGGTTCCGTGCATGTGGGCGGAATTTTTGCTTATCTGTTTAAAGATTGGTCTAACAATGATTATTACGTTGCTTTTACGAATGCTATCAATTATGGAGATATCGAGGGGGATTCCATCGTTGCGGGGATAACACCGAAACTGTCGATGATTGAATACGAAGGAACCCCAATTAGCGAAGAATCTAGCGGTATTTTAAAAAATTTTGCGAACCTGGGCAATGTTACGGCGCGTACCGCTGTTTGCGGTCTTATTTCCGCATTGTCAAGCGGGACCAAGTACGGCTACAATGCGGGCAAGGTGACGGGCGATTCTACTGCGGTGTGTTATTCTGCGGGGCATCATTTCTATGACTTGCACGAGGAACATGCGGATTCAATACTGCAATATGCGGATTCTCTGGGGGCATGCTTTATACCCGATACGGGAAAGACTCTTTACAACAAAGGGTATCCGCTTATTGCTTACTGGCACAAGGATAAAGTTTTCGATGATGGCTCTGGCACTGAAGATGACCCTTTCCTGATCAAGAACCTCCACGACTTGAGGCGTTTTGAACACCATGCGGAATATGACTTCGATAGGGGTGATGAATATGTTTATTACAGGCAAGAAGCCGACATCGAATTGCCCAAGACCGAAAACAACTGGGTTCCGGTCAACGTGGAGTTGGTGGATTACAATGGGGGCGGACATTCCATATCCAACCTGAATATCACCGATTCGAATATAAATCTCGATAGCATTTTCGAAGTATCGGAAAAGATCAAGGGTGTTGAATCATTCGTTAACGCTAGATCTTACCGCAGCGATATCGGCTTTTTTGGAAAAGTGGCTCGGTCGCGTATTCACGACTTTTCTCTCCTGGATGTCGATATCTTGGGCGGAAGCCGTGTTGGCGCCCTTTGGTCGGGGAATGGCTATGGCTTTTTTTCCGGGATAAGCGTTTCGGGTTCAGTGAAAGGCGTGTATAGGGTTGGAGGCCTTGCCGGTTATGACCCGGTTCACACCGCTAATTTCCTCAATGTGACCAACTACGCCGATGTCAGAGGCTTTGAGGATGTTTGTGGTATTGGCAATGGCGATATCAAATTTGCCCGAAATTACGGAAGCGTAACGGGTATATCCGGGGTAGGGGGAATTTTGACTTCCCTCTACGATAACGAGGTTAGCTATGTCTATAACATGGGCCCCGTTTCGGGGCAAAAAACGGTGGGTGGTTTGGCTGCCGGGACTGTGAAACAATGGAGTTTGTCCCATGGCTACAACGCGGCGAGCGTAACCGGTGAAGAAAATGTAGGGGCAATTATCGGGATCCTCCAAAAAGGCGATTCTATCGTTGGCCCATTGCTTTACGACAACATCTTGTCGGCCACGGCGTTTGGTGTCGATTCTCTGGTTGTCGACTCGGTTTTTGGAATGGATACCAAGACGATGAAATCTAATACGGCTCTGGATAAGCTGGGAATCGTCTTTAAGGCCGATGTCGAGAATAAAAACGACGGGTATCCGGTATTCGCGTTATTCGAGGAAAAAGGATCTGAGGATTCTCCGTTCCTTATCAGAAATGCGCAGGAACTGAAGGCGCTCTCGCTTGTGACCAATTCCGCGAACGAGGCCGGAAATCCTTTAGATGTGGTAAACTTTAGAACCAAATATTTCAAAATCACTGCCGATATCGACTTGAAGACTTCGGAAAAAGATCCCTGGATTCCCTTGTTCAGTCAAAATAGGTCCATGTATGAATTCTTCGGAACGATCGATGGCGACGGTCACGTGATTTCCGGTATATATTCGGATTCGCTGAAGTATTCGGGTCTGGTTGCGGCTAATTTCGGGACTATCAAGAATCTCGGAATCGCAAATTCTACAATACGTGGCCAAACCGCCGGAGCAATTGCCGGTATCAATTACGGGATTATCGAAAATTGCTGGAACGAGAATGCGCCTGTCCGAGGGGTTACTGTGGGCGGAATTGTCGGGATTTTTGCGCTAAGTTCGGATTCGAAGGTGACGGATGCGGGAATCCGTAAAACGGTTCGCAGAAAAATCTATATGGACCGTGTGTACAACGCGGGTGATGTCACTGGCTCGAGTAAAGCTGGCGGAATTGCTGGTGAAATGAATGCCTCTGCGCTCGTGGCGAATGCTTTCCCGGATATGAGGAATGCTATAAGCTTGGCTAATAGCTATAATGTTGGCAAGGTGACTTTCCGTTATACAAACGACATTGCCGCTGCATCGGCGCGTGTTGGCGGAATTGTTGCAGATGTTTCTGGAACTGCAGGCCTTACAGATAGGATGTTTACGATGAAAAACCTCTACAATACATTCGATGTCTGTGCCTCGAAGCCTGAAGCGTGGTGCAGGCTCACGTTCTCTGGAGTCAAGAATAGCATCTATGTCAAGAATGTGTTCTATATGGGCGAAACGCAAGAGGACACCTTCGGTGAAGCGAAGTCGTCGAAAGAAATGAAGTCGAAGGACTTTGTCACATTATTGGGAGATGCTTTCGCCTACGATTCGAAGAATGTCAACAACGGCTATCCCGTGCTTTCGGGCACGAAGACTTTCAGTCCCGATGTATTCGATCCGGACCAACCGCTGGGCATCGAGAAGGTTCCGCTTGTGTTCAGGGCTTTGCAGGTGAGTGTCGTTGGTCGCGAAATCCATCTTGACCATTTAGTTGATGGCGTAAATACAGTCCTGTTCGACTTGCGCGGCAAGCGCGTGTGGAGCGGGGCGGGAAAATCTGCCGTGATTCCTGTCCAGAAGGCGGGCGTCTATATCATCCGGAACAAGTTCCAAATGGCAAAAATCGTCGTCCGGTAATGCCTCGGTAGTCTACTTCCAAAGTATTTTTATGAAAAGTTCCCGCCTTCCGGGGGCTTTTTTTGTGCCTATTCTGGACTAAATAAGTTAGATTTGTACCGAACGTATAGGAGGGCTCTGAGAGCATGCGCTTGTTCAAGATTTTTACCGCATTGTTGTTGTTGCCGTTGTCCGTTATGGCCGCATCGTCGGTATGGACCGGCAAGGTGGCGGAAAAGTTCCAATATGGTAAAGGCAAAGTTGAAGACCCTTACCTTATCAAGACACCCGAAGAATTTGCCTTGATGGCTAAAAAATATGCCGACTCGGCGTATTACCGTTTGGCCGAGGACATCGTCTTGAATGAGGGCGATGCCAAGGACTGGGCCAAGACGGCTCCTAAGAATAAGTGGACCGTTTATGGCGATACGGCTAAATTTGCCCGGGTTCATCTAGACGGTGAAGGACATTCGATCAGCGGCCTTTATATCAATAGCGACAAGGATTATCAGGGCTTGTTTGGAGCATGGGAGGGTGTTGTCGAAAATCTCTCTGTCAAGAATTCATATATCAAGGGCAAAAATAATGTAGGCTCTCTTGCGGGCTTTTGGCGGAGCGTCAAAGAGAATTTCGGGACTTTTTTCAATGTGCAGAATATATCAGCAGATATTAATGTCGAAGGTTCTAATCATGTAGGTGGTATTTTTGGCGCTGCAATGTGTATTGAATCAGATACTACGAACTGGTTGGATATTGTTTCTCATGATTTTTTTCCTTTTCCTTTTTTACTTTCGTGTTATGGATTTTTGAATGTGAGAAATGTTTCTGTGTCCGGTTCCATTGAGGGGGATAAATATGTTGGCGGCCTGATGGGAATGACGGGAGCTTCATATTCTTATTTAAAGGTTCAAGGAATCATCAACAAGGCTTCTGTAAAAGGAAATGTTTCAGTCGGGGGCATTTTGGGTGTTGCCGAATTTGACGTTCCTATTGATTCAGCACGTTTTAGTGATATTGCCAATTATGGTACTATTGCAGGTGGTACTATTGCAGGTGGTTTAATTGGTACATTATATGTAGATCGCGATCCTCAAGATATACATTTTCAGAATTTGGCCAATATCGGGAGCGTGTCTGGCGAAAAAAAAGTGGGTGGAATTTTAGGAACGTATTATTCAAGACTATATAAAAATCAACTAGTATACCTAAACGGTTATAACGCCGGAAAAATCAAAGGGGATTCTGCTGTTGCGCCTTTGTTTTACGATGCCTCCATCTATAAAAACTATCTAGACTCTTTGCACATGTATGATTTCTCAGGTGAATCGTCCGATTTCATTCGTCAGTACACGGATTCCTTGGGGGCATACTTTATTCCCGACACGGGCTCTTCACCCGTGAATAATGGATATCCTCTGCTTGCGTACTTCAATAGGGACAAAATTTATAGATATGGTTCAGGAACCTTCGATGATCCGTACCTGATAAAGGACCTTCATGATTTGCGTCGCTTTGAAAAACATGCCGAGATTGTCTTTGATTCGAGTTCGCGCGATATCCGCTATTATCAGCAGGAAGCCGATATTCAACTGCCTAAAGAAAAAAATAACTGGAAACCCGTCAACGGCTACTATTTGTATTATGATGGAAATAAGCATTCGATTTCGAACTTGAACATAGACGTGGGTGTCAATATTGATAGTTTGCTCGAGGAACCAGAACAAAACATCAGTTCTTCCATATGCACAGGAAGAGGAAATGATTATCATCGCACCGGAACAGGACTCTTCTCGACTTTGACAGGTTCCGAAATCAAGTCCCTGACCCTTCACGATGTCGATATAGTCGGTTGTTTAGGTGTAGGTGCTCTTTTGGGGGACGGTTATGGGCGCTCGAATAATGTCTTCATCGATATAACTGTCGATGGATCCGTAAGTGGATATGGCGGTGTGGGTGGCATTATTGGTGGAAGAGCCGATAAATTATTCAATGTGACAAACTATGCCGATGTCAAGGGTATTTTTAATATCGGTGGCATTGCAGGCGGAGGTGATTTCTATTATGCACGGAATTACGGAAAAATAACTGGTGGTTCTACCATTGGAGGAATTACATATAACTTGGACGAAGGGGGGATTTTCAGTTATTCCTTTAATCGGGGACAGGTCACGGGCAATAGCATTGTTGGCGGTTTAATAGGTGAGTTTTCGGGATCTTCGAAAAGATTCACAGAGATGTCAAGCAGTTATAACGCGGCCACGGTGTCGGGAAATAAATCTGTCGGAGCGATAATCGGTTGCTCTACCAAAAAAGACACTTTGGTAGTCACGGCTCTTTACGATAAATCCTTGTCCGATATACCTGCGGTGGGTTGTGACAGTATCGTCGTGCAAGATTCTATTTTGGGAATGGATACCAAGTCATTGAAGTCAAGTAACGCCCTTAAAGAATTGGGACCCGCATTCATGTTGGATTCGGAAAATGAAAATGATGGTTACCCGGTATTCTCTTTTTTTGAAGGGGATGGAACAGAAAATGTGCCCTATATCATAAATTCTGCCGATAAACTCAAGCTTTTGTCTTACCTTAGCGACAAAGAAATCACATATTTTTTCTCTGACAAAAACTTTAAGGTGACTGCAGATATCGACTTGAAAACGTCTTCGCAAGATCCCTGGCAGTCCATGTTTGCAAGCCCCTATTACAAGTTTACAGGAACATTTGATGGAGATGGACACACGATTTCTGGAATCTATACGGATTCACTGGATAACAGTGGCCTATTTAGTATAAGTTCGGGAACCATCAAAAATGTGGGAGTCGCCAAGTCGACAATCCGCGGTATAAAAGCCGGTGCTATCGTAGGTTTGAACCATGGCAATATTGAAAACTGCTGGAATGAAAACGCGTCTGTTTCTGGCGATACCGCAGGTGGCATTGTGGGGTACTTCGAGGCTGACAGTACGGATGGATTTCTCACCCATGATACGGCCAGTAGAAAGATTTACATTGACAGGTCTTATAATGCGGGCGAGGTGAATGGCCATGCCTATGCAGGTGGAGTGGCTGGCTTTATGTCAATGACTCCTATGGTTTATCACGCTGCAACGAAGGAACCTTACAATTTCATAAGTATCGTAAACTCTTATAATGTCGGAATCGTCAAGTCGGATAGCGGAAGTGTTGCCGGGCTCACTTCGGTTTATGGACGCTCTTCAGATATTCGTCAAAAAACTCCTTATACCTTGAAAAATCTGTACAATACGGTGGATGTCTGTTCAGAAACAAAAGCAAAAAAATGTAGTCCTACGCTTCTGTTCAAGGATACCGCCGGTACCTACGTGAATAACGTATTCTACCTCGGTACAAAGGACAGTACTATTGTCGGTACCGCGAAGTCCTCGAAAGAAATGAAGTCGAAGGACTTTGCAAAGTTGCTGGGTGATGCTTTCGCCTACGATTCTAAGGGGGTCAATAACGGATTCCCCATCCTTTCGGGCAAGGGAACGTTTGATCCGGACAAGTACGATAAGGAGCAGGTGGGTATCAAGCGGCAACCCCTTGTCTACAAGGCCTTGCAAGTGAGCGTCGTTGGCCGCGAGATCCATCTTGACCATTTAGTTGATGGCGTAAATACAGTCATGTTCGACTTGCGCGGCAAACGCGTGTGGAACGGGGCGGGAAAATCTGCCGTGATTCCTGTCCAGAAGGCGGGCGTCTATATCGTCCGGAACAGGTTCCAGATGGCAAAAATCGTCGTCCGGTAATCCCCGTTAGCATCCTTTTAAGTTTTTATAGAAAAGTCCCCGCCTTCCGGGGACTTTTTTTTACACACTTCGGATGTGAGCCAAGTCACATTCCAACTTGGAATAGTGGTTTTTAGAGTAAAGAAAATGATACATTTTTCTGTTTCTTTGTGTTCATCGATAAATTTTCAAGTTTTGTTACTATTTTTAAACTTATAGTACAAGGTGTATATGAGAATATTCGACGGACATGCAGTCTTGCGCATTGCGCTGTTGTTTACATGTGTTGTTTTTGCTGGACTCATTCCGGAAATCCTGAATTTCTCGGGCAGTATTCTCTTTTTGGTTAATTACATCCTTGCGATAGGCATTCTGCTCTATCTGGCCCTCTTCCACAAGTTCCCGTCTGCTACCAACGTCAAGAAGCTGCGTAACGACGTGGAGATTCCCGTAGAGACTTCTGTTGAGCCCAGCCGCGACTTCCAGAAGGACCTCATCGAGAAGGACGAAATGCTCCAGATGATGGTCGATGCTTCCAGCGACGGCTTCTGGACATTCGACGTGCCGACGGGGAAGGTCTACTGGTCTAACCGCGTCGCGAAGCTCCTGGGAATCGATTCAGAAAAAGTGGACGATTCCTTCGATACGCTCAAGTCCTGCGTTATCGAGTCGGACTGGGAACTGTTCCGCGCCGAGATGAGCAAGGCACTCAACGAGAACCGCCCCTTCAACCTTTCCCTGCATCTTGTAGCCTCCACGGATTCCACGAAGGAACTTACCGTGAGCGGCAGGCCCCAGTTCAACGAAGAGGGCCGCCCGATCCGCGTGGTGGGCTTTATCGGCGCCCGCATGAGCGATGCCGCCATCGAACGCCAGAACTACTTCTACGCCTACAAGGACGCCCTCACGGGGGTCTACAACCGCAAGTTCTTCCTCGAGAAGCTCAAGGTGGACATCGACAATGCGGCCAAGCGCCCGGACTACACCTTTGCGGTAGCGCTTCTGGATATCGACAGCTTCGGTGCCATCAACGATTCGTTCTCCACGAACTTCGGCGACAACGTGCTCCGCGTGGTGGCCGACCGTATCAAGGGCAGCTGCCGTGACAACGACTGTGTGGCCCGCATCGGTCCCGACGTTTTTGCGGTGGTGCTGCACAACATCCAGGGAGCTGACCCCGACGACGACCTGATGCCCATCGTGCGCAGGCTCCACAACAAGGTCAAGGCTCCGGTGATGCTCGAGGGCCGCGAACTCTACATCAGCGTTTCCATGGCTGTCGTGGTGAACCGCGACGTGGACTGCGTCGAAGACATCATGGCGAACGCGAGCGCCATTCTACGCGACCTCAAGAAGAACGGCGACCACGGTGGCATCCAGTTCTTTACCGGCGGCATCCGCGAAAAGGCGATGAAACTCTACAAGCTCGAGTACGAAATCCGCCGCGCAATCCAGGCCAAGGAATTCATTCTGATGTACCAGCCCATTGTGGATATTTCCGCTGGCAACTCCGTCGTGGGTTTCGAGGCGCTTGTCCGCTGGAACAATACCGAGCAGGGAATCGTGTCGCCGGCCGAATTCATTCCCATTGCCGAGGAGACCGGCCTGATTGTCCCGATGGGAGCGTTGATTCTGCGCATGGCCTGCGAGCAGACGCGCAAGTGGGTGGAACAGGGCTTCGAAAATATCAAGGTCGCGGTGAACTTCAGCGCAAAGCAGTTCGCGCTCGACAACATGGTGGAGGACGTGCGCAAGGTCCTTACCGAAACCCATCTGAATCCGAAGAACCTCAAGCTCGAGATTACCGAATACACGGCGATGTGCGAAGTGGAAAAGACCATCGACATCATGCGCGCGCTTTCGGGCATGGGCCTGCAGATTTCCATCGACGACTTCGGTACCGGCTACAGTAGCCTCTCTTACCTCAAGCGCTACCCGATCCACACGCTCAAGATGGACAAGTCCTTTATTGACCATGTGGCCGACGACGAAGAAGACGCCTCCTTTGCACGGATGGTTATAAGCATCGCGAAGTCGTTGAACCTCGACCTCATCGCCGAGGGCGTGGAGACGGAAGAACAGCTCGAGTTCCTGCGCAGGGAAGGCTGCCGTCAAATCCAGGGATTCTATTTCAGCAAGCCCCTCTCGCCCGAAGCAGCACTCGGCTACATGAAGGAGCATTACGGGGCGGCACAGGCCGTAAGCGTCTAGATTCCGTAACAGCGCCTTGTATTTTCACGACACTGCCTGTAGAGTTCTTCTACGGGCATTTGCTTTATCTCGGCGAGTTTCTGGGCGATGTAGGGGATGTACCCGGAGTGGCAGGGCTTGCCGCGGTAGGGGATGGGCGCCATGTACGGCGAGTCCGTTTCGAGGAGCATCTGGCCGGGCGGCACGAAGAGAGCTGCGTCGCGGACGTTCTGCGCGTTCTTGAAGGTGACGATTCCGGTAAAGCCGACGTAGATTTCGGCGTCGAGCTGCAAAAGGTTCGCCGCAAACTCGGGAGTGCCCGTAAAGCAGTGGACGTGAATCTTGTGGTTGCGGAGGTCGGCGTTGCGGAGTACGGCGAGGGCGTCGCTGTCGGCTTCGCGGAGGTGCAGCACGAGCGGCTTGCCGCTCTCGAGCCCGAGCCGCAGGTGGCGCTCGAAAAGGGCGACCTGGCGCGGGGCGGAATCCGGGACGTAGTGGTAGTCGAGCCCGAATTCACCGCAGGCGACGCACTTGGGATGGGCGAGGAATTCAAGGAGTCTCGCTTCGTCTTCGGGAGTTTCGGTATCGACGTATTCGGGATGGATGCCGTAGGCGGCGTAGACGTTATCGTACTTCTCGGAGAGTTCTCGGGCACGGTCGAAATCTGCCGGGTCGCATGCCACGTGGACGAACGCTTCGGGCAACCCGACGTTCGGGTCGGAGTCGTGGGCGAGCCGTTCGAGGAGCGCGTCGAAGGATTCGCCGGCATGGCGTTCGTAGGAATCGATGTGGCAATGGGTGTCGACGAACATGATTGATAATTGATAATGGATGATTGATGATGGTTAATCAATTATCAGTTGTAGGTTACATCCAGGATTTCGTACGTGATCGTTCCGCGGGGGGCTTGGACTTCCACGAGTTCGCCAGCTTTTTTGCCGGCGAGGGCCGTTCCGATGGGCGACTTGAGGCTTATGCGTCCCTTGAGCGGGTCGATTTCCTTTTCGCCGACGATGCTGTACGTCTTTTCGCGGCGGGTCTTCTTGTCCACGAGTTTTACGGTCGCGCCGAATCGGATGGAACCGTCCTCGGTGGGCTTGCATTCGATAATCTGCGCCCCGTCAAGGATGCGGTCGAGCTCGCGCAGCCTTCGGTCGATTTCGCGGACGCGCATACGCCCGTAGGTGTATGCGGCGTTCTCGCTGCGGTCGCCCTCGGCGGCGGCGGCCTGGACCTGGTTGATCATGGCCGGGCGCTCCACGTACTTGAGCTGTTCCCATTCGGCCTTGAACTTCTCGAAACCTTCTTTTGAAATCAAGTGTTTCATGTTTTCAAATCTAGCAATTTCGGCCGTATTTTTCTATCTTTGTGCCCGCATATGGAAGTTCAAGAATCGATTGATAACCTGCCCCGCAGAAAGCAGGAATCCAAGTACAAGCGCCTCAGCCGCATCTACTACAACCGCATGTTCCCGCGGAGCCAGGATGCCCTCAAGGTGGCGTGGTCCGTATTTATCGGTGTGTTTATCGGCGTGTGGCCGACAATCGGTTTTGCAATCATCCTCACCGTGGCTATCTGCGCCCTTTTCAGGCTCCCCAAGGTCCCCGGGGTCATTGCGGACTTTGTGGCGAATCCTGTGACGCAGTTCGGCTTCTTCTACCCGGGTGGATACTACATCGGTTGCAAAATCTACCATCCGGGGAAGATTGCGTTTGACTTTCTGGGCGAATTCGAGCGCATGTCCGTGCGCAACTGCGCCGTGATTGTCAAGAACCTCTGGATTAACGCTGCCGACCACCTGATAGCCTTCATGATTGGCATTACCATCATGGCGGCGGCGACGGGTTTTGTATTTTTTGTCTTGGCGTACTTCATCGTGAACCACCGCAAAAAGAAGTGGCTCGATGCGAAGACGGGGTATATCCACAACCTCATCTCTGAAGACGAAGTTTTAATCAAGGAATCCCACAAAGGAAAGAAGCCCATGATGCACATCTACCCGTTCAAGGCCCTCCGCCCGGTAAATCCTGCCGAGGCCAAGGACATTTCCGCACTCCCTTACGACGTGATGAACCGCGCCGAAGCCAAGGCCATGGCCGAGGGGCTGCCGCATTCGTACCTGCGCGTGACCCGTGCCGAAATCGAGCTTGACGACAGCGTCGACCCGTACGACCCGAAGGTGTACGCCCATGCCCGCGAGAACCTCGACAAGATGATTGAAGACGGCGTGATTGCCTTCGACAAGAAGCCTTGCCTGTACGTGTACCGCCAGACGATGAACGGCCGCGAACAGTACGGCCTGGTGTGCTGCGTCCCCGCCGCCGACTACTTCAGCGGCATCATCAAGAAGCACGAGCTGACTCGCGCCGACAAGGAAGAAGACCGCCTGCGCCATGTGCTCGATACCAACGCCAACACCGGTCCGGTGTTCCTCACTTACCGCGACAACGGCCAGTTCGACCTGTTCGGTGCAGTGACCAAGCGCAAGCCGGTGTACGACTTCGTGAGCGACGGCGACGGATTCGGCCATACCGTGTGGATTATCGACGACGATGCCGAGATCGAGGCCATCCGCAAGAGCTTCGAGGCCGTTCCTGTTTCTTACATTGCCGACGGTCACCACCGCAGTGCCGCCGGTGCCCGTGCCGCAAGCTATCGCGCCGAGCAGAACCCGAACAACACGGGCGACGAGGAATACAACCGTTACCTCGCCATCCTGTTCCCGAGCACCCAGCTCAAGATTCTCGACTACAACCGCGTGCTGAAGGATTTGAACGGCCGTACGCCGGAACAGCTCATGGAAGAACTGAAGCTCGTGTTCGATATCGCCCCGCTTGCCGAAATGCAGCACCCGGCCAAGCAGAATCAGGTGAACATGTACATTGGCGGCAAGTGGTACGCCTGCACGTTCAAGGACAAGTTCTTGAAGAACCTCGGCCCGGTCGGCAGCCTCGATGTGGCCTTGCTCCAGAAGCTCGTGCTCAAGCCGATTTTCGACATCGACGACCCGCGCACCTCCAAGCGCATCGACTTCGTCGGTGGCATCCGCGGTCTGGGCGAGCTCGTGAAACGCGTCGACAGCGGTGAATGCGCCTGCGCGTTCGCGATGTACCCGACTACGCTCGACCAGCTCATGAACATCGCCGATGCGGGCGAGATCATGCCGCCGAAGAGCACCTGGTTCGAACCGAAGCTCCGTGACGGCCTCCTGGTGCACACACTCGACTAAATTGCCTTTTTTGTGTAAAAACGGCTGCCTTTCAAGGGCGGCCGTTTTTTTATCCACGTTGGACATTTGTTGTATTGCGTTACAACCATATTTTCTTTACTTTGGGTAAAATTCAACTCTTTGTGGCTATTTTTCTTGTAACGTATTGAGGAGTTGAACATGAAGAGTATTGCATTATCTGCAATTTCTATCGCTTTTGCGTGTGCATCTGCAAGTGCAGCCGACACGCAAATTTTCACGGGGACATTCTTTGACGAATCCGGATCTTATTACGGTCCGGATTGCGAGAAGGATGGAACACAGTCGACTGGCGCCTACTACACCGGCGATTATACGAGCCCGTTCAAGACCTTACTGGGCAAGACCGACAAGGACATCCAGGACAAGATTGACGAACTCTGGAACCACTATTTCGGTGGCCAGAACGACAAGACCGTATACTACGAAGACCGCGATGGCGGCTACATCGTCGACATCAACAACAACGACATCCGTTCCGAGGGCATGAGCTACGGCATGATGATTGCCGTGCAGACCAACCACAGGGAACAATTCGACAAGCTCTGGAACTGGGCCAAGAAACACATGTGGAAGGACCCTGCTACGGGCGGAAGCGGCTATTTCGCCTGGCAGGCTAACCGCGACGGTTCCGTGCGCGACTGGGGCAATGCTCCCGATGGCGAAATCTACTTTATGATGTCGCTCCTGTTTGCTGCCCACCGCTGGAACGACGAAGGCTACATGAAGGACGCGCAGAGCATTTTGAAGGCCTGCTGGAAGGGTAACGGACAGTCCCTGTATAGCGAACAGTCCTTCATTGCCACGTTCCAGCCGTCCGACGGCAACAACACCTGGGGCGACGCCTCTTACAGCTTGCCTGCATTCGTGGACCTGTTCTCCCGCTGGTCGACTACCAACAACGACAAGTGGAAAAAGGCGACAAAGGCCACCCGCGACCACATCTACAATTCTGCAAACCCGCAGTCGGGCCTCTGCAGCGACTACAGCAACTTCGACGGAACTCCGCACTATGCCTTCAGCGACAATTCTACGAAGTATGCGTTCGACGCCATCCGTTGCCCCATGAACTACGGCATGGACAGCTACCTGTTCGGCGTGGATATGGAACGCCAGACGAAGATTGCGAAGGTGATTACCGACTTCTTCGAGAAGGACGGCTACAGGCACGGGCACTTCAACTGGGACGGCACTAGCGGATACGGCGATTTCACCATCGGCCAGGCCGGTGCGAATGCCGTGGCTACTTACGCCTTGCTCGAAGAAAATGACTACACGGATTTGGTCAAGAAGGTGCTGCAGAAGGCCTGGGACTCCAAGCCCATCGTGGGTAGCCAGCGTTACTATGACGGTCTTGTCCATTTCCTCGCGATGCTCCACCTGACAGGCAACTTCAAGATTTGGAAAGCAAAACCCGAGGTTGAGCAAAAGACGGCAGAAGGCGAATATAACGGTGTGAAATACGAAAAGGATACTACGTTCCACGCATTCGAATCTTGCAAGCTTTACGAATTGACGGTGAAAGGGAAGGCGCCCTCGGCGGATACTTCCACCATCAATCCGGATACGTCAATTACAGACCCGGACGGCATTGCCCCGACGCTTGCTCTCGCTGGCGTGAAGGTCTTGTCGCACAACGGCTCCATCTTTATCGAGAATGCCCCGGTCGGCTCCAAGTTCGCCGTTACCGACCTCAATGGTCGCGTGCTGAAGGCTTCCAGGATTACGTCCACGATGCATGAAATCCGCATCGACAATAGGGGAGTCCTGCTGGTGCAGGTCGGCAACAAGGCTTTCAAGGTCGCCAAGTAAGAGTCTCCATAACGTTACGGCGGTTCCGATTAAGGGACCGCCTTTTTATATTTACCGCATGACGAGACTGATATCAATTGTCGCGGGCCTTGCAATGCTGCTTTCGGCTTGTTCTTCAGACAGCGGGCATGTGGCGCGCAAGCATTTCCTCTGGAAAGTCTCAGATTCTAATTCCAGCGTATTCCTCCTCGGGAGCGTCCATTTCGCAGACCCGTCGTTCTATCCGCTCGATTCCGTCATCGAGAATGCGTTCAAGGCGTCTTCGCACCTGGCGGTAGAAGTCGACGTGAGCAACGATTCTGTTGTAACAGAAATCGCCACGCAGTCGCAGAAGTTCGCGGCGCTGGAAGAGGGGAGGACACTCTCCGGGATTTTGCCGGACAACGTAAAGGGGCCGCTCGACAGTCTTTGCCGTTCATGGAATATCCCGTGCGAAAATTTGGACAAACTAAGGCCCTGGGCCGCCGCGATGACCATGCTGGCCGTCGGGATTCAATTCCTCAGGCTAGACGCGGAGCTTGGAATAGACGTCCACTTTTTGCAACAGGCGCATGCGCAGGGCAAGGGAATCATTGCGCTCGAGACCGTGGAAGAGCAAGTCGCAGCCCTTGCCGGGATGGGGGCAAACGATTCTGTTGGCATGTACTACCTGAAGAGCATTCTCCACGAAATCGGGATTCTCGATTCGATGATTGCCGGATACATGGAAGCCTGGAAAGCGGGAGACGATTCGCTCTTTGCCGCGACAATGGAAATGGAGTTTTCGCTCGGCGACAAAACGGATTCACTGCTGGAACGCGAAATTGTTGAACGCATCTATTTTTCGCGGAACAGGAAAATGGCCGAATCAATCGCGGAATTCCTAAAGCAGGATAGCCGTGTCTTTATCGTTGTCGGCGCCGCTCACCTGGTAGGGAAGGAAGAGAGCGTTCTCGAACTTCTACGCCGCCGCGGATACACCGTCGAGAAGATGTAAAAAACACCCCGCCACTTTTGAGTGACGGGGCGTTTTTGTTTATAATCTGCTAGAACTGCACCCGGTAGGGAATAGCCTTGAATTGCTTGCGGCCCTTGGTGTCGAAGTAGTAGTCTCGGCTGGGCTGCTTCATGCGTGCGGCAGGGCGGTTGGCGATGGAAGTTGTGTGGCCATCGGTGTAGCGCATAAAAAACTGGTACATCCATATGCCGGAACGGAATACTTCGATGACAAAACCCGATGCAGTTTCCTTGATGGTATGTTCGTAGGATTGGAGGATGTCGCCGTTGTGGATTACATTTCCTTTGTCATCGCTACAACCTCCATTACAATGATCGACACGATAAAAATCGTGACAGAGGTGGTCGTCATCTTTGTCGGCCACATAGAAATGGTAATTCACCGTATCCATCGGGGCTCCGTCCACTGACTGAAGGCTTAATCTGAACAGGGTGTCGTTTTTAAGGGTAAGTTCGAGATAATCTTCGGTGGTGTCCCCTGGCTCCTCTTCAAAGGAATCATTAATCAAGCCGTTCTTGAATAATTTGATTTTTTGCCTTGAAATATGCGGATCGTCTACGCCATCAGGCTCATCGGTAATGGCATCTATAAACGTGGTGTCTCCAATAACGCTCTTGCTGAAGGCGATGCTGCTATCGGCAGGGGAGTTGATGTCATTTATCAAGTAAAAGTAGAGGTTCGTATCCGATTGGAGCGAGCCCTCTTCGTTTGAAGAGTATACTACAAGAATCCTGTCATCTTCACGAACAATTTTTTCGCTTTGGAAAATTCCGTCCAGGCTACTTATATAAGTACTGTCAAGGATGGCCCCGTCTTCGTTAAAGAAAAAACTGTATATGCTCTTGTAGTACAGCATAAGCCCTTCCGTACAGGTAATGGCATGGGCTGCCGCCGCCAACATCAAGCTGAAAATCAAACAACGCATTTGAACCCCCTGTTTTACGGATAAAATATAAAAAACACCCCGCCACTTTTGGTGACGGGGCGTTTTATAAGGGTGGTCCCCGATCTGGTCGGGGAAGACATTCCTTACAGGCTGATCAGCCCTTCCGTATCCTTAGACATGGCGTCATAGAAGGCATAGCGTGCATCGACTTCCTTCTGGAGGTCGTCGGCGAGCTTCTTGGCCACTTCCGGATTGTTACGGGTGAGCTGCTTGTAGCGGTTCTCGGTGTAGATGTATTCTGCAACCGGGATCGTCGGCTTCTTGGAGTCGAGGATAAGCGGAGCCTTTCCTTCGGCGGCGAGAGCCGGGTTGTAGCGGAGCAGAGTCCAGTAACCGGAATCCACGGCCATCTTCTGGTGCTGAAGCTGGCTGTTGAGATCGAAACCGTGGTTGATGCAGGGGCAGTAGCAGATGATCAGCGACGGACCATTGTGTGCTTCTGCTTCCTGGAGAACCTTCAGGGCCTGAGCGTCGTTTGCGCCGAGGGCGATACGGCCCACGTAAACGTTCTTGTAGCTCATGGCGATAAGGCCGAGGTCCTTCTTGCCGGCGCGCTTACCAGCGGCAGCGAAGAGGGCGACTGCGCCACGGTTCGTGGCCTTGGAAGCCTGTCCACCGGTGTTGGAGTACACTTCGGTATCGAGGACGCAGATGTTCACGTTTTCACCAGTTGCCATCACGTGGTCGAGACCACCGTAACCGATGTCGTATGCCCAACCGTCACCACCGAAGATCCAGACGGACTTCTTCACGAGGTAGTCGGCGAATTCGTCGCGGAGGCTGACGGATGCATCGTCGGTAGCACCGGCGAGGGCAGCCTTAAGGGCGGCAACGTTTTCACGCTGGGCCTTGATGCCGGCTTCGTCATTCTGCTCCTGCGTCGTGAGCTTTTCCTTGAGTTCGGCAGGAACGTTCACGGCTTCGAGGAGGCTAAGAGCCTGCTTGGTATGCTTCGTGATAGCGAGGCGCATACCGAGACCGAATTCGGCGTTGTCTTCGAAGAGGCTGTTGGCCCAAGCCGGACCGCGGCCTTCCTTGTTCTTTGCCCACGGAGTGGTCGGGAGGTTACCGCCGTAAATGGAGGAGCAACCCGTAGCGTTGGCGACAACCATACGGTCACCGAACAGCTGAGAAACGAGACGCACGTAAGCGGTTTCGCCGCAGCCTGCGCAGGAGCCGGAGAATTCGAACAGCGGTTCGAGGAGCATGGCCTGCTTGACGAGGTTCTTGTTGATCTTGGTGCGGTCGAATTCCGGGAGATCGACGAAGAAGTCCCAGCACTTGCCTTCCTGGACCTTGATGGGTTCCTGCGGCACCATGTTGATGGCCTTCTTGGTTTCGTCGGTCTTGTCCTTACCGATACAGGCCTGCGTACAAACGCCGCAACCCGTACAGTCGTAGCTGGACACAGAAATAGCGAACACCGGCTTTTCGGAACCTTCGAGCTTGAAGCCCTTGGCCGGGGTGAACTTGAAGCCTTCCGGAGCGTTCTTCACTGCGGATTCGTCAACGACCTTCACGCGGATGGCAGCATGCGGGCAGACCATAGCGCACTTGCCGCACTGCACGCAAGCGTCCGGATTCCAACTCGGGATGTTGAGGGCGAGGTCGCGCTTTTCGTACTTGGTGGTAGCGGTCGGGAACACGCCGTCGCAAGGCATCTTGGAAACGGGGAGGAGTTCGCCGTTGCCCTTGATGATTTCTGCGGTGACTTCGTTCACGAACTTCGGAGCGTCGCCGTGGATCGGAGCGCGGAATTCCTTCGTGCTGGTGACAGTAGCAGGAACCTTGACTTCGAACAGGTTAGCAAGAGAGGCGTCGATAGCGTCCCAGTTCTTCTGGACCACTTCCTGACCCTTCTTGGCGTAAGTCTTTTCGGCGTACTTCTTGATGTACTTGATGGCGGTTTCGGCATCGAGCACGTTACCGAGCTTGCTGAAGAAGCAGGTCTGCATCACGGTGTTGATGCGGCGGCCCATGCCGGTCTTAGCGGCAACGGCGTAAGCATCGATCACATACACCTTGAGGTGCTTCTTGATGATTTCTTCCTGCACCGGACGCGGGAAGGTATCCCACACGGTGTCGGCGGAATGCGGGGTATTCACGAGGAAGGTTGCGCCATCCTTCGCATACTTCAGCATGTTCACGGATTCCAGGTGCGGAGTGTGGTGGCATGCCACGAAGTCGGCTTCATTTTCGCCAATGAGGTACGGGGCGTCGATGATGCTCTTACCGAAGCGGAGGTGAGAGGTGGTCATGGAGCCGGACTTCTTGGAGTCATAGACGAAGTAGCCCTGGGCGTAGTTGTCGGTTTCGTTACCGATAATCTTGATGGAGTTCTTGTTGGCACCCACGGTACCGTCGGAACCCAGACCGAAGAACATAGCCTGGAAGAAGTCGCTTTCCAGCTTGAAGTTCGGGTCGATGGTGAGGCTCGTGTGGCAAACGTCGTCGTTGATACCGACGGTGAAGCGTGCCTTCGGGTCGGCCTTGGCGAGTTCGTCGTAGATGGCCTTGACCATGGCCGGGGTGAATTCCTTGGAAGAGAGACCGTAGCGGCCGCCGATCATCTTCGGCATAGCCATCTTGCCAGCCATCACGGCTTCGGAGATAGCGGTCAGGGCATCCTGGAAGAGCGGTTCGCCAGCGGAACCCGGTTCCTTGCAGCGGTCGAGGACGGCAATCTTCTTGACAGTCTTCGGGAGAGCGGCAACGACGGCTTCCATCGGGAACGGACGGTACAGGCGGATGTTCACGAGACCGACCTTTTCGCCCTTGGAGTTGAGGTACTTGACGGTGTCACCGATGGTGCAGGTCGAAGAACCCATGGAAATGATCACGCGTTCGGCGTCGGGTGCACCGACGTAATCGACAATGTGGTACTGACGGCCAGTGTAGCTTGCGACCTTGTCCATGTACTTCTGGACAATTTCCGGAACCTTCAGGTAGAACGGGTTCACCGTTTCGCGGCCCTGGAAGTAAACGTCCGGGTTCTGGGCGGTACCGCGCATGGTCGGGCGGTCCGGGGTGAGGCAGCGTTCGCGGCAAGCCTTCACATACTTTTCGTCGATAACGTTACGGATAACGCCGTCTTCGAGAGCTTCGATCTTCATCACTTCGTGAGAGGTACGGAAACCGTCGAAGAAGTGCATGAACGGAACGCGGCTTTCGAGAGTGGAAGCGTGGGCCACGAGAGCGAGGTCCTGGCATTCCTGCACGCAGCTGGAGGCGAGCATGGCAAAGCCGGTCTGGCGGCAAGCCATCACGTCGGAATGGTCACCGAAAATAGAAAGGCCCTGCATGGCAAGGGCACGGGCAGTCACATGGAAGACCGTGGGGGTCAGTTCGCCCGCAATCTTGTACATGTTCGGGATCATCAAGAGAAGACCCTGGGAAGCGGTGAAGGTCGTGGTCAGAGCACCGGCCTGCAGAGCACCGTGAACGGTACCGGCAGCGCCACCTTCGGACTGCATTTCAAACACGCGGGGAACCTGTCCCCAAATATTCTTCTTGCCTGCAGCACTCCAGTTGTCGGCGTGCTCAGCCATAGGACTAGACGGTGTAATCGGGTAGATAGCCGCAACTTCGCTAACAGCAAACGCTACGCTAGCGGTGGCTTCGTTACCATCACACGCAATCATCTTTTTTGCCATGTGTGTCTCCAATTTTTAGGTTTTTTCGAAAAAATCTGATTTAAGTGCACCTCCGGCCCATTTGGAGCCAAAAGCGAAAAATCCAAGATGAAAAATATAAAGATTAAAGGGAACTGAACAAGGATTTTTTGAAAAAATGTGCCCGAATCAACGCTTGGCGCACATGTAAAAATAATTAAACAAGACCGGCGAGCAAAGCCTGGTTCATCTCGATTTCGATGCCGGCGTAGGCTTCGCCGAACTTCTGCCGCAAGGCTGTAGTGAGGCCGTCGGAGGTGCCCCGGTAGGGGTAGTTGCGGCGGATGCGCAGCTCGGGTGCGCGGGCCTTGATTTCGCGGATAAGCGCGTCTGCGATGCGGCATTCCGCTTCGCGGGCGGGGTCGTAGAGGATTCCCACGTCGGCGTTGCGGACGACGCCTCCGAGGACCGGCGTAAAGCTGTGGATGCCCAGGTGGATGACGCGGAGGCCCTTGCCGCGGCCCTTGACTTGGCTAGCGACAAAGCCTTCGACCTTGCTCCGGTGCGCAAGCCAAAACGCGTGAATCTGCTCTTTGACGCTTTCGGGCAGGTCGCGCGTGTATTCCGAGTAAAAACTGCGGTTCGTGTCGCTCCGGTTCAGGTCGGCCACGAGCCTCGAGAAGGTACCCTCGAGGCTAAAGTCCGGGCGCATCGTGCGTACGAGCTTTCGGAAAGCCTTCAGGGCGCCGATATCGTAACCGCGATGCGTCTTGAGCACATCCTCCGGGATTCCCGCGAGCCCTGCCGCCATGAACGCCCGCACGACAAACCCGGGCACGGCATTGCTCGCGTGCTCGCAGGTAATCATCAGGGCGGGGGCGTCCTTGCGCATGAGGTCTACTTCTTTTCGATGACGAGGATGTTCCCGTCGTAGGTCATGACCCCGAGCAGGATGCTGTGGATAAGCCGGAACTTGTCGACCTTGTAGTAGGGACCGTTCGCCATGGGGTTGGTGCCGTCGGGGTCGGCGACCATGAACTGCTTTTTCTCGTCGAGGCCGTACAAGACCACGAAATGGCCCATCGGATCGCCGTGGATATCGTCGAAAACAGACTGGTCGTTGTCGTTCGTGTACTCGCGAGGGCTGCGGTAGAGGTACGTGGCGCTCAGGCCGCAAAGGACCGGAATGTTGCGCTTAAAATAGCTTTCGAACATGCTTGCCCGTAAATCGGCCGTCGCCACCGTACCACCCAGGTCGATGAACCGGATGTAGGCGTCGATTGCCTTCTTGAGCTTGGGCGCATGCTTCGCCTTGTGGAGCTGCACGAGCTTTTCGCGGAGCTCGGGCATCTTGAGTTTGCTCCAGGTGGGGTCGAAAATTTTCAGGTTGTACGAATAGATGGTCGCCTTGAACCCGCGCTTGAGCGCGTCGATGCCGAGGAACACGCCGAGCGTGCCGCCTTCTTCCAGGAACTCGATTTCGGAGATGAGTTTTTTGAGGGGTATCTTGTAGCCGAGATGCGAATATACCGCGTGTAGGCTGGTCGGTCCGCACGTGACATCGTCTGGCTGAGGGAGAATCTTGATTTCCATCGCTTTGCCTCGATTATGACGTGGCGGTTTGATACACAAATCGTCGAACGGGCGAAAATATAGAAATTTTTGGCCCTCCCGTTCAGAAAAGCTATATTTCGGACATGCGCCTCTGGGTTACGACATCTCCCGACGATTTTGCCTCGGAATTCGACGACATCGAACAGATGTTCAGCCGCGGGCTTACGCGACTGATACTCTCGAAGCGGGGCCGTGGCGGCGCTTCCTGCGCGTCAGAAAGCGATTACGAGCGGTGGCTCATGGCACTCCCGATGGAATGCCGCGACCGCATCTGGGTGCGCGGGACTCCCGATTTGGCGGAACGCCTGGACGTGCGCGGCTGCGTTACCGAGGCGGGCTCTTTGCTGGGGGAGGTTCCCGAAAGCTGGAAACGCGTGAACTGCGTTGCCCTTTGCCGCGACCTGGAACAGCTTGAAAAACTGCCGGAATGGGTGGCCGGGGCGCTCGTTGGGCCCATATTCCAGCCGCAATCCGTTTTTGAACCGGTGAAATCGCTCGGCTCGGACGTTGTTTCGGGGGCGCTGGGTGCTATTTCGGCTTCAAAAATTCCGCAAGTCGTCGTTTTCGGTGGCATCGACCACGAAACTCTGGACGAAATAAAGAAACTCCCCGTGCAGGGAGTCTCGGTGCTGGGCGGCATCTGGAATTACGCCGATCCGGTAAACGCGTTTATCAAGCTTAGTAGAGTCGTCACTGGTCATTAGTCAATGGTCATTGGCTCCAGTTTGGCGGCTCTGCCGCGACTATCTCTCTATATATACAGCGTTTCTCGGTTTTCCGGGTAGCCTGTTGCCGAGCAGGTCGAAATAGACCGGTTTGCGATCCAGGCGCATGGACTTGCGGGCATTGCGATAGTCGCGCCCGATGGCGGTTATGCCCGTATCGATTTTGAGGGTGTCAACGAAGGGCTTGTCCGGGTCGTCCACGACCATCTTGATCCTCTTGTAGCTCTTGCAGCCGGTCTCGTTCGTGTACGTCACGGTATAGTAGCCGCTGTTGTCGCCATCTACGTTCTTGAGCGTATTCTCGCGGGTGGTGGACTTGAATCCGTCGGGGCCGACCCAACTCCAGACCTTGCCGTCCCACGGATGCGGGCCAAGCGTCACATTGGCGCCCTTCTTGACCGTCAAATCCGTCGTCTCGTTCCATTCGCCGTCGCCCACCTTCACGTAGGGAATAATCTTCGTTCCACTGCACGGGCCAACCACCTTCTTGCCGTCGCACACGCCGATGGAATCGGGAATGTCGATGATGCGCGGCTCGAAATTCTTGGTGGGGAAGGCCTTCATGAGCTTGGCCGTCTCCTCGGCGGTAATGGGAAGCACCGTGCCGTGGCGGGGCGTGAAGGCTCCCTGCATTTCGGTATTCTGCACGAACTTGAAGTTCTCGAGATCGGTGCTTGTAGTGAACTGGTAATGTCCGTTGTTGTAGCAGTCGTACATCAGCACCCAGACGTTCTGGTTGATGAGCTTGAACACGCCGGCACCTTCCACGGCCTCGGTAGTCTGCTGCAAGGCCTTGCTCGGCTTGCTCCACTGCGAGCCCGAGGTAGCACCGCTCTTGGGCATGAGCGAACTCGCGGTCACCTTGCAGATGCCGCCGTCGCCTTCGTTCTTGTAGAAGGCGTGGTACGTCTTGTCGATGGGGTTAAAGACGATGTCCATGTCGATGGTGGACTTGCCGCGGTCGAAGAAGTGTTGCGGTTCGCCCTCCAAATCGGTAAAGTTCTTGTTCGCGTAGGCAAAAAACACCTTGTCGTAGCTGATGGTGCCGTCGTTGGTCAAAAGCGAGAAGTACACAAGCGGGCGGCCCTTGGTGCCGTCGCCGTTGTCGTAAGTGTCGTCCCAGAACGTCTCGGGAGCCCACACGCGGGTCACGTTCGCGAAGTTCTTGCCCTTGTACTTGTCGGGGAAGTGGACCGTGCTGTGCTCCCAGCTGATAAGGTCGCGGGAGCGCATGAGCACCATGCCTCGGTTGCTCGCCCATCCTTCGGCACTCTTCATGTCGGTATTTACCATGTAGAACCAGCCGTCGGGCGCGCGCAGCACGTGCGGGTCGCGGAGTCCCTTCTTGACGCTCACGGTATCGGCTGCCACCACGCGGTTCCCGTTGTTCATGGCGGTAAAGTTGTAGCCGTCGTTGCTGAGTGCGTAGTAGATGTTTTCGTTGTTATTGGCCGGGAAATACGCAAAAAGGTAGTTGGAGTAGGGTTCATACCCGTGGATGGAGACCTTTAGCGGTACATCCTGCGTCTTTGACCTCAGGCCATCGTGGACGGTAGCCGTGAGCGTCACTTGCTTGTTCTCGCCGACAAACCTGCCGTTGATGCGGCCATCGTGGGCGAGGAACAGCGTGTCGCTGCTTTTCCACGTGATGGGGAAGGACTCTCCGCCAATCTTTATCGTATCGAGGAGGGTAAGGTCGGTATACAGGTCGTTGGCCGCGTTGCCCAAACTCATGCTTACGCTGTCGACGGCACGCCAGAATGGGGTGACAACATCTTCCTGGGCAAAGGGGGAGGCGCACGACAAAAGCACGCCAGCAATCGCAAGCGTTATTTTTCTTGAATACATTTTTCTTACCACGTCCAAGACTCCCAAAAATGTTCTCATACACAATATAATATATGTTTTCTGCATCACATTCTTCCAAGTTGGAATAAAACAACGTGTTCCATTTCATTTTTTGAACATATATTAGGCAATATGGAAGCAATCCGCGCAAAGATTTTAGTTGTTGACGATACCAAGACGAATATCGAGGTATTGGAAGGCATTTTGTCGGCCCATTATGATGTCATTGTCGCCATGAATGGAAAAAAAGCCCTTTTTTTGGCAGAAAAAGTCCATCCTGACCTAATCCTGCTCGATGTGATGATGCCAGAAATGGACGGCTACGAGACTCTCCGGCAAATAAGGATGAACCCCGCCATCAAGGACATCCCCGTATTTTTCCTTACCGCTAAGTCGGATTCGCAGAGCGAGAGGCAGGGCCTCGATCTTGGTGCGGTGGACTATATCGCAAAACCGTTCTTGCCCGAACTCATATTGCTTCGCATCAAGAACCAGCTCGAATACAAGCGTCAACGCGACCACCTCCACGAGCTCGTTGCCGAAAAGACCGACGACCTGCGCAAGACGTTGAAGGTTTTGCTCACGAGCCTCGGTGCGCTCGCCGAATACCGCGACCCCGAGACGGGCGAACACATCCGCCGTACGCAACTCATTGTACAGCGGCTCGCGCAGGCACTTTTGAACGAGGGCAAGTTCTCCGATTACATCATCTCGAACGAGTACGTGGATTACTATGCGACCGCGGCCCCGCTCCACGATATAGGGAAGGTCGGCATCCAGGACGAAATCCTGCGCAAGCCCGGACGCCTGAACGAGGAAGAACGCAAGGTGATGATGATGCATCCGCAGATGGGCTACGACGTGCTGCTCGGGGCGACCCGCGAACTCGGCGGAAGCCCGATGGTACGCATTGCTGCCGACATGGCCTTGGCGCACCATGAACGCTGGGATGGGGAAGGCTACCCGAACAAGCTCAAGGGCGACCAGATTCCCATTGGTGCACGCCTGATGGCTGTGGCCGACGTCTACGACGCCCTTGTCTCGAAGCGCCCCTACAAAGATCCGTACCCGCACGATGTCGCTGTCCGCGAGATTGTGAAAGGCAGGGGCACCCAGTTTGACCCCGATGTAGTTGACGCGTTCCTCAAGATTGCTGATTCTCTACCTGACATCTACGAACAATTCAAGGATACTGGAACTTGACCCATAACCCGGCGAATGCAAAACGACGCCAGTTGAGCTGGCGCATTTCTTTTGTCTATACGGTACCGGTTCTGCTGGTGACCGTCGCCCTGGTTTTTGTCTTTTTCTTCTACCTGCGTTCGTCCCTAATCTCTACGGCATACAGCAGTACCGAGGCAAACGTCATCAAGTCGGTGGAAGAGTGCGAGGCCTACCTGCACAAGCTGGAAGAGGACTTTCTCAAGCTTCCCAAGAAACATTCCTTTGTCAACAAGCAGAGCAACCGCCTGCAGCTCGTCAAGTTCATGCAGGGCCGTGAAGACGTCGTGGACGTGTATTACGGCTATTCCGACGGTGACTATTTCAGTGCGCGCGGCGATATGCTCGACCAGTCGTCTTCGGAATTCAGGACCAAGGGATGGTACCTCGAAGCCTCCCGCAACATGGGGCTTGCCATTACCGGCCCCTACCTGAAGTCCAAGAGCAAGAAAATCGTGATGTCGCTCTCGTATCCGATTTTCAACAAGAACCAACAGGTCAAGGGAGTCATTGCCGAAGATGTCGACCTGCTGAAAGTGCGCCAGTCGCTCGGGACGGCCGCCAAGAACGAGGGCGGCATTACGCTCATGATAGAAAGCGGGAGCGACAACATCTTTACGTTCTACCCGTACGAGACTAGCCTCGGCAAGATGGACCAGGACAGTCTTTCCTCCCTTCTGTCGATGATTTCGGACGACTTCAATGTCGACTCGCTCATGTACGGCAAGGTATTGCGTTTCGAAAAATCCAACAACCACAGGCAGAGTTTCGTGTTCATGGTGACCCCGATGAAGAAGTCACCGTTCTACGTGGTCCATATTATACAGCAGAACAAGGTGGTTGCGAAGTTCAAGGAAGACCTTCTCGGCGTGATGCTGCTCGTGATAGTCGCCGTGTTGCTGCTGATGCTTTTGGCCGGAATCATGGCACACTTTTTGTTCAAGTACTTTATCGAGAAAGACCTGAACGAGAGCGTGAGTTCCAGTACGCTGTTCGATACCTTGCTCATGAGCCCGAACTTCTCGCTGATTTTGACGAACGACACGTTCGACATATTGCACGCGAGCGCTAACGTCATTGACTTCTTAAATAACGGCGAAGATATCAAGGGCGAAATCCTGTGGAAGTTTATCCCATCGGAGCAGTTCAAGAAGTTCGCACACCGCGTAGCGATGGGCGGTGACTTGCACCCGAGCGAACGCAAGACAATGGTGATGGTCAAGAACTCGAATGGGGAAGAAGTATGGTGGAGCATATTCTTCCAGTTGCTCGTGGAAGACGATGGCAGCATCCGCTACCTCTTCATGATTACCGACGAGACGAGCGGCATCCAGAAGGATACCATCCTCGACACCATCATGCTCTCTGCCGACAGATCCCTAGTTATCATTTTCGACCGCAACCGCAGAATCAAGTACATGTCCAAGCAGTTCGCCGAGATATTCGGCAGGGAATGGAGTGACCTGATTGGCCTCTCGGTCGATGACTTCAATAACACTCTTGTTCCCGAGAACCTCCAGAACGCCATCAACGCGATGTTCCAGAACGGCGAAAGCTGGAAGGATTCATTCATGCTCAAGAACCAGACGAGCGGCAACGACATCTGGTTCCGTGGCGAGGCCGTGCCGCTCAAGGTGCAGGAGTCCATCGTGGGCTACATGCTTTCGATGATCGACATCAGCGAGGTGGTTACCGCCCGCGAAATCGCCGAACGTGCGACTGCGGCCAAGAGCGAGTTCCTCGCGAACATGAGTCACGAAATCCGCACGCCGATGAACGCAATTATCGGCATGGCGCACCTGATTGCCGAAACCGACCTTACGGAACGCCAGCGCAACTTTGTCGACCGCATCGGCCATGCAGCCAAGTCGCTGCTCGGCATCATCAACAACATTCTGGACTTCTCCAAGATCGAGGCGAAGAAGCAGGAACTCGAGGTGACGCAGTTCTCGCTGCAAGACATCATCAACGAGGTGGCTGCCCTTGCCGAGGTCCGTATCGCGGGCAAGAATATCGAACTCATCGTCGACATCGACCCGGATATTCCGGAAGTGTTGATGGGCGACCCGCTCAGGCTCTCGCAGATTTTCACGAACCTCATCAACAACGCGACAAAGTTTACCGAGAAGGGCGATATCACGCTGCGTGTGGAACTGGAACAGGCGACGGACAAGAATGTGCGAGTCGCGTTCAGCGTCAAAGATACCGGCATTGGCATGACGCCCGAGCAGCTGGGCAGGTTATTCAACGCCTTCACGCAGGCGGATGGCTCTACCACGCGCAAGTACGGCGGTACAGGGCTCGGCCTCGTGATTTCCAAGTCGCTCGTGGAACTCATGGGCGGGCAAATGCAGGTGGAAAGCCAGTCCGGAGTCGGTTCACGGTTCTTCTTTACCATCACGCTTCCCATCGCGCCCAAGGCGGGTGCCCCCAAGTGGAAGAGCGTCACCGATTTCAAGGGCAAGAACATACTGCTTGTGGACGACTGCGCGAACCTCCGCGACGTGCTGCGCCACATGCTCTCGAAACTCGGCTGCGTCATCGAGGAAGCGGCCTCGGCGTCCGAAGCGTTTGACCTCATCCAGTCTCACGAGGAGGCCGGCGAACCGCCGTACGATATCTTTGTCGTGGACTACAAGATGGGATTCGAGAACGGTTTCGGCTTTGCGAAGGGCCTTCCCGAATCCATGAAAGGCGTGCCCAAGGTGCTCATGCATCCGCTGCATTTCGAGGAATCCGAACAGAGCGAAGCCGTGGCTCTCGGGTTCAACAGCTGTATCTCGAAACCCGTACAAATCAGTTCCCTTCTCAGCGCGCTCCAAGAAGCCACCGGCGCTCCGCTCACGTACAAGAAGACCGTGAAGAAGGAAAAGAGGAAGATTTACTTCAAGCCTGCCAAGATATTGCTTGTTGAAGACAACCAGATGAATCAGGAACTGGCCGTTTCGCTGCTCGATAGCGTGGGGCTTACGGCGATGATTGCGAACAACGGCCAGGAAGCCTTGGATTTGCTGGAAAAGAATTCGTTCAACCTGGTGTTGATGGACTTGCAGATGCCCGTGATGGACGGCCTCACCGCAACGAAGGCCATACGTGGCAAAGAAGATGACTTCTTCAAGAAAGTCCCCATTATCGCCATGAGCGCCCGCGCCTTCCAAAAGGACAAGGAAGAATGCTTTGATGCGGGAATGAACGACTATGTCGTGAAACCTATCGACCCGTCGCTTTTGTACGAGGTGCTGAGTCATTACCTGGACGTGGCGGCCGAAGGGCCCGAAATCCAGAACCGTACGATTATTTCGACCACCAATTCGCAACTGGCTTCGGATGATGCCGAATTCATCGCGCAGTTCTCCGACGTGCGCAACTTGGATGCAAGAGCTGGCCTTTACCATGCGAACAGCAACCGTACGCTTTATCTCAAGATTCTTCAGGGATTCGTCGCGGATTACGGCAGCAATTCGCTCGAGCTGCGCAAGCTTATAGAACGCGCCAAGTACGAAGACGCCACGCGCGTTACGCATACCATCAAGGGACTCTGCGGAACTATCGGATCGAACCATGTGCAGGAACTGGCCGCCAAGGTGGAGAATTCGCTATCGCAGAAGAATCCTGACTTTGCCGAATATAATTTGTTCGAGAAGGCCTTGCAAGAACTGATTGGAGACCTGAGTGTCGCGCTGAACGGGATTGCATCGGAGCAGTCGACGCATATCGAAAAGAAAGACGACCCTCAGGCGAACGAAAAGTTGAAAAAAGCTTTGGTAGACCTCCATGCCGCCGTAGAATCCTGTTCCTCGACGCAGTGCAAGCGCATTATCGACGGGCTCGAAAGGATTGTATTTGCGAAGAACCAGGAAGAGCTTATCAACCAGCTCAAGGACCAGGTGGACGATTACGATTTCGGCGAAGCCGAAAAAACCATCAAGGAACTCGAAAAGACGCTTTGATTTAGTCATCCTCCGAAGGAGGATCCATCCGGTTATATAACAGCACTTGTTCTTCTTAGAACACCATCGCGGCGATAAACGCGAGCGCCACAATCACTGCAGCCGCTACGGCAAACGGGTTGCCCTTTTTCTTTTTGGCGTAAGGGCTGTTCGGGTCGTCACCGAACTCGTTCTCCAAAATTTCATCGTAATCCGGCGTTTCGAGGTCGGTAAATTCTGCGCCTTCTTTCCAGCCGGTATTGGCGTCGCTCCCGCAATGCGGGCAGAACGTGGCGTTGTCTTTTAGTTCGGAATGGCAGTGAGGGCAGTACATAATTGATGATTGATAATTGATAATTGATGATTGATAATTGATAATTGATGATGGATGATTGATAATGGATGATGGGGGATGATATTGTCATGCCCGCGCAGGCGGGCATCTCCTTTACTGCATTATAAGTTTTAAGTGCAGTTGTTTTTCTTCTTCGGGGATGATGTCTTCAAGTTTGCCCGTGTTGATGTTGTAGCGGTAGAAAAACCGTTCGTATTTATGAGATTTGGGGCTTTTTAAGTTCATGACTTCAAAAATCAGGATTGGATTGTTCCTTATCAGATAATAGTGTTTTATCTTCATGTCAGGAATCTTGACGACTTTTGTTTCCTGAGAATCGATGTCATAGAGGTAGAAATCACTGTTGTCGTCATAGTTCAGGAAGCCGTCTTCATTTGAATCAATCCTTGTCCCGATATATGCTAGATAGCGCTTTTTCCCAATTCGAATATAGTTGAGTTCCCAACCGGTAAATCTTTCGTTTATCAATGTTTTGTGAATTTTCTCTATGGATTTTTCGTAAACGAGATTTACAAACAATTCATTGCTAAACACTTTGAGATACGTTGTATCTGGTTTCTTTTCCGGTTTATTTTCTCCGTCTATCGAGAAACTTGACGAATTGTCACTGTCGTCAAAAACCACTTCATTAACTACGCCTTCGTTCAATCTGAATCGTTCCGTGTAAGGTTCCGGCTTTTCCATAGTCCTTGCAATTACAGGAATGACGAATTCCTGCGATTCATTGTCCAATACGTACATATTCTTGTACGAAATGTATTGGTTATATTCTTTTTCCTTAGCGTTTTTTGCCGCTTTGTCTTGCGATATGACTCCGTTGTTTTGATCGTATTTCGCATGCCTTTCCGGTAGCACTTGACAAACCATCATGAAAGCAAAGATGCTCATGGTGATGAAGGTGGGGACTGAAATAATTGCAAACGCAATTCGATTGTATTTTTGAAGCTTGCTCATATAAGTGAATCTATAAAAATAAATCAGCCGGAAAGGTAAAAAAAGAAAAACCGCGCGGTTTTACCCGTGCGGCTTCTAAGCTTTTGGCTTTGTCTGCTGTTTCCGTGAGCAACAAAGCCCTCGGGTGTTAACCGAGGGCGGTTGCGAGAGCGAGCGCTTACCGGAGTAATTTAATACCCTAGTGAAGCGCGAGCGGTCTCATTAGAGCTTGTTGTTAGAACCAAGAACGTCGACGATCTTGTGTTCGTACATCTTCTGCATGTTTTCGCGAGCCGGCTTGAGGTACTGGCGCGGGTCGAAGTGTTCCGGATGTTCGTCGAAATACTTACGGATAGCGGCAGTCA